>Ga0074193_1002109_pt1 | contig 19711 bp, 16 predicted proteins | sample EPASupsiteHSE605_FD_64523 | JGI IMG/M metagenome (GOLD analysis project Ga0074193, IMG submission 64523) | Bioremediated contaminated groundwater from EPA Superfund site, New Mexico - Sample HSE6-05 | ecosystem: Environmental > Aquatic > Deep subsurface > Groundwater > Contaminated ... | reverse complement strand
TTTCCTGTAATCGCTCCAGCTCAATTCCAGCCAGAGTGAATTATCATTGCCCGGCGGTCTCCACGAACCTGTTCCATTATTGGTCTGCAATCTGGATGTCTTGAGCTGGACAGACGGAGAATTCTTGATATAGATTTTCCTGCTGATTTCGTTTTCTCCGCCTGCTATATGCGATGTAAGAAACATTAAAAACAGGAGAGAAAAAGATAAAATTCTTAGATTCATAAACTATTATCCTTTCATATTTTTTATTTAAATTTTGGAACGTCTCGGTCAGCTTCTGGAAGCTCCACAGATCAATCCCTGCTTCCGGTTCATCAAAGACAGCCACTTTCAGGTTGCGCGCTAAAATACTGGCAATTTCAACTCTCTTTAATTCCCCGCCCGAAAAGCTCGCATTAATTTCCCTGTCCAAATAATCCTGCGCACATAAACCCACATCATAAAGCAAATCGCAGGAATTTACCTCTTTATCCGGACCGGCAGCCAGCTTCAAAATATCGCGGACCTTCATTCCTTTGAAGCGGGGCGGTGACTGAAACGCATAGCCGATACCCAGTCGTGCTCTTTCCGTAATTCCCATCTGGGTAATATCCGTTCCGTCCAATAATATTTTCCCTGCCGTAGGCTGGTAAATACCCATAATCACTTTGGCAATCGAGGATTTTCCTCCCCCGTTCGGACCTGTCATGACGTAAATTTTTTTCTTATCCAGGGTGAGACTGATGTTCTCAAGGATTTCTACATCTGTTCCCTTGTCATCGTCTAAAGTCAGGCCGACATTTATCAGTTCCAACATCTCAATACCACCTTTTAAGCATTTTCCAATTTGAAAATGGTTGCAACATCTTCCATCATTATCTTCTGATAGATATTTCTTCGGATATTATAGCATCCCAAATAAAATAAAGGAAATCCCAGTATTCTTTAAATTCTTAATTACTTTGTTAACGCCCAAAGAAACAATTGAATGCTATTGAGGGCAAATATCTTCCTTAATGGTTATAAAGCACAAGCGTGAAAAAACCGACTTTTCCCATTCCTGCGTTATACGTCATATTCTGATCCATGGACATCCGGACGACATCGATCCCGCTGCCTTCCATCGAATATTGCTTTTTGTCCGGGAAGCGGCAAGGCTCTCCCTCGAGGGCTGAGCATTTCTCGCACAATGTGCAAGGACCTGCGCCCATGATCAGAACATCATCCGCAGTGAATTCTTTCCGCAGCGCTTTGTTCAGATTATCCAGAATCTCAACCGACTCCTTCATTTCTTTTCTGGAACGGATCGAGATAATTTTGCAGAGAATGAAAGCGTGACCGTATTTCTGAACCCTGGCTTTTCTTTCCTCCTCCGTACCTGCTCCGGGCGGACAGGCATGGTTCTTTCCAAAATTCCCGCAAGTATTTCTTGCGCACTGATCAAATACATCCTGTGAAAAAACAATGTTATCAACTTTGATTTCTCTGTATTCGTCAAATCCCAATTTGGTGAAGGTTTCTATTAACCGCTCTCTTAGATCCATTTTCTTTAGCCCCTTTTTTCTTCATTTCTGGCACGCAGGAAGCTTGGAACCCTACATATGGAATACTATACAAACTGATCAATTAATTCAAGGGCAAAAGGATTGCTAAAATAACAAATGTAAAACACTCCAGGTAATTAAGCTGGAGCTTTGTTTCATTGTATAAAATTTTGGTGGATTTGATAGGATTCGAACCTACGACCCCCGCATCTAACCCCTTATTTATCAATGCTTCTAGAGTTTTGACCGAATTTTTGACCGAATCCTTATTTAGCGATTACTCCTGCAATGCTCTTCCCTTCTCTCAGTGCTTCTTTTGTTTGGCCTATATTCAATAATCCAGCAAATTCAAGGGGTTTCAGATCATAAAAAAAGAAGGTTTATATTACCTTCTCTTCTAATTTTGACACCCTGTCTTTTATTCGGCTTATGTCTTTTTCAAAGCCAACCTTTAGATATTTATGTATATCTGCAATATCTTGTTTTAATTCTTTTTTCATTTCCTTTTGTCCTTTTTCTAAGGATTCTAGTTTTTCATCCATTGAGTTTATTTTACTATCCATAGATGATAACTTTTCTAGGATTAAGTCAAGTTTATCCATTTGGCAAACATCTCCTTTGTCCTTTAGTATAAATGGAGCAGCGTCATATGTAAATAAATATAATAAATCGGTAAACGGCAAATACTGAGCCACTACTGAAACAAATATAATTCTTATCAAGAAAACTTGAAAAAAACGTATAACTATGTTTTACGGAAACTAAATTTTTAAAACGTCCAAACATATTACCCAATACCTATACCTTCAAATTTTAAAGTAATTACTGTAAATCTGACGCTCAGAATTGATTCTGGTAAACCTATTAGAATATTTGTGAAAATCGTAAGCAAAAGTGAGTAAAATGACCTTGTAAGGTGAGCAAGTAAGCAAGGGGATGGATTATACCTTTTGAGATTTTGAACGGCTTATGCCTCTTTGTCTTAAATTTGTTTCTAGCAACCCCAAATATATTTTCAAATCTCGCAAAGTGGCTACTATCAAGCATCTCTGGCTTTTAATTTATTTATTTTGGAAACTGAAATTGGTCAGACCGTCCGAAAAGTCACCGTTTCTATGAGGTATATTTACAGCCAAGATTGGAACCAAATCCAACTTTATACCGGTACTCCGGATGAATTACTCGGAGAAGATAACCCTGTTGCGTCATCGATGCCTTTGTCAATCAATTAAATATTACTGAATAAGGGATAAAGCATGCTAATCCCGCCAGACCGGGGCTGAAACCCTCACACTTGTCTGGGGACCGGAATATTTTATAGCGTTATCTGTAAAATATCATCGGTTAAGAGAGTGTAACCAGAATGAATGTTGAATTATCTGCCCTGAACCGGCGCAAATCCCGACCGAGATTAACTTAATTAAAAGCCGGACCGACAAAATCATGCTCCAGAACTGCGTTCAAATCGGCGCCTGCCTGACGGAGGCCAAGGCAGCGATTCCATATGGGGAGTGGGGAAAGTGACTTGCCAAATTCGGATTCGAATCCGAATTTTAGTTTTTCCAGGCGGTCATCCTCCTGGGGATTCCGACTGAAGAGCGGGAGGAATTTATGGCCTGCCATGATGTTGAAAATATGAGCAAACGGGAACTTAAGGAGGCTGTTCAAGAAAAGAAACAAAGCGAGGAACTGGTCCCGATCGTAAGGGTATCCAGAAAGACGAGAAAAATACAGCCCCAGACCGTGCAGCCAGCCGCCGAAACTTACGCCGAAAGCGCAAAATACGACGAACAATTTGCCCTGCACCGTAACAACATGCTCAGCGCCTATAATGAACTACTAAAAATACTCGTTGCCCAAAGCAGAGTAGACACGGCGCGAAAAGAAGTCAACCGGAAAAAGGCCTTGGAGATTGCAATTGAAAAAATCAATTTAAACGAAGACCTTTCTAGCACTGATTTAGAAAAACTAGAAGAGAATAGAGTATATATATCAAGCCAAGATGAGGATTATGGGTTTGCAATAAAATTCAAACTTCAGGACACTATAATAGATGATATTATTGTGTTTGGGTAATTTTAACGAGATAAATATAAAAAAGAAAGTAGTCTGTTACATTACTTTCTTTTCTAATTCTGTTACTCTGTTTTTCAGCCGTTCAATATCTACATATACACCTTTTGAAATGTGCAAATTGATGTTTGTTACGTCTTTTTGAATTTTCTTGACTGATTTTTCTACGCTATCAAGCTTTTCAAGTTTTTTGTTAATGGCTTGCAATTCGCTTAGAATTGATTCGTTAATGTCCATTTGGATCAACTCCCTTTCTGTTAGTATAAACGGAGCAGTTTCTTATGGAATTTTATGGACATTTAGTTTAATTTATCGTTCAGCCCCACATGTTTTTCGTCTTCTAAAACCCCGCAAATCCGCTTTTACCAACGGACTCAGTCATATTATTTGATTTAGAATAATTCTTATTTGGTGGGTTTGATAGGATTCGAACCTACGACCCCCGCGATGTGAACACGGTGCTCTAACCGGCTGAGCTACAAACCCACAATGGCATGCACATCGTTTATTATAGCGCTATTATCTGGGAAATGCTACCCTAAAAGCTCTAAAAAGCAACAATAATTCCTTTTTTGCCGGCCTAGGTCGCAATGGTTGCTCCCATCTTTCCCCGACCAATTCGATCAGCCTGCTCAGAGACTTGTTTCGATCTATATCAAAGCAAAGGACTGATTAGAAACTTGTAGATATGCTCAATCGGTGGTCCGATCACAATATTGATCACATTTGTAATAATCAGAATCAGTAAGATAAACGTACTCATCTGATAAATTTGGCTGTACAGACTGCTGTCTTTCAAACCGAGCAAACCAAAGACAACATGGGAACCGTCAAGCGGCGGGATTGGCAGAAGGTTAAAAACAAACAAGACGACATTCATCCAGACCGCATTAATAAAGATACTTTGCAGAATATTTAAAGTATTGTTATCGAGGATGCTTTCCGGAATATAACTGATGGCCCATATCAGAATCACGAAACATACCGCAAGCAGCAAGTTCATCACCGGTCCGGCCAGGGATACCAAAATGTCATCTCTTTTTCTGTTTTTAAAATTGCTGGTGTCAACCTGAACAGGCTTAGCCCAGCCAAAATGGGCGATGACCAGCATCAGAAATCCAATAATGTCAATATGAACCAACGGGTTAAGCGACGTCCTGCCCTGCAGTCTGGGTGTATCATCACCGAACCACACTGCGGTCTGGGCGTGTGCAAACTCATGAAAGGTAAGACCAATAATGATTCCGGGTAACATATAAAGGGTTTGAACAATATCAAAATTCATGCTTTACTTCCTTTCGGGTAACATACTTTGTTCTCTTAACTTTTGAGAGGTCGCCACATCAAGGGGATAAAATCCTATAATCCTAATAATACATAATTCCGGCCCATTTGACAAAGGAATACTCCAGATACAATATAAGATACAGGATAAAGCTTAAGAATATGTGAATAAAGAAAAGGAAGTGATCCTTATGGAAAAACATTTTCTTAAAAACATTGATTCTAGTAAAGTTCTGGATATGGCTTCTTTGGTAGATTACCAGAACGGTCAGGTCGTCAGCAGAACGCTGTCCCAGAACAAAGCCTTAAGTCTGACACTTTTTGCGTTTGATCTGGGAGAAGAGATCAGCTCCCACTCCTCTGGCGGAGATGCGATGGTCTACATCCTTGATGGCAGCGCCCGGATCACGATCGGATCTCAGGACTATGTGCTGGAAAAAGGCCAGACCATCGTCATGCCTGCAGCTATCCCACACGCAATATTTGCTGCCGCGAAATTCAAAATGCTGCTGATCGTTGTATTCAATATTGACTCATAATAGACTTTGCTTACACAAGAGCCTCCCTGCAATCGGGAGGTTTCTTGCTTCTGATGATCTTCGGCTTTTCTAATATTTTGCTGCCTTATTTTAATTGGTATCTCCAGTTCAATATTCTCTCTATGCTATCAGCTTATCTGTATACCTTCCTATCGTTTGAAGCCTCTTCCGCCTCCCGGCCCGCCACCGGATCCAGGCTGAGTGGTCCCGGCTCTGCCGCCCATTCCTCCGCTATAGGAACCGACACTCGTAACCTTCTCGGAAATCGCAACCTCTTCGTAGCATGTTCCAGCCGTATAGGTTCCACTTGAATAGAGACCGTTTGCCGATGTGCCTGATGAACTTCCTCCATAATAAATCTTGTAGGTTGTGCCTTTGGTTAATTCCGATGAACATACGACCAGGTTCCGGAACGTTTTGGTCGGCGCGAAAGTAAGCACTTCTTTTCCATCTGCAGTTTCGATCCTGACGATCGTACCGGCCTGCTGATCAGACGGCAGGTTAATGTTCAAAGCGTAGAGGGATGAATTCGTATCCGGAGCCTCTGCCATGCCTGCGCTGCCTGCCGCTACCAGGAACCCGCCGGTTACGGTGAATGATCCGGTATAATCCAGAGCACCGTTGCCGTTATCCGTTGGTCCGTTGACAATTACCTTTCCATCGGTCATGGTGACTGGTCCGTTGATATCAATCCCATCACCGCCTGAATCAACAACGATGGTACCACCATTGATACTCATACTGCAGTCACCCGAAGACGCAAAATCATTTTGACCCGGCCGGCCATTCACTGAGGAAGAATCTGTACCGCCTGCACCGTTGATACCATCGTCGCTTGACTTCACGTTAATATCCCCGCCATGGATATTGATCACAGCACTTTCAATTCCTTCATAGGATTTCGTAATCGCAATCTCTCCGGCGTTAATATTCAGTGTCACATCGGAATGCATCCCGTCATCTCCGGCTGTAATATTGATCTTTCCACCGCTTACCGTTAAACTGCCGTTAGAATGAATCGCATCGTCCGCCGAGTCAATGCTGATCGTACCACCTTCAATCGTAATTGCCAAACCGGCCTTGAACCCTTTCATACTGGCAGTTGACGTACTATCATCGGTCGAAGTTGCTTTGGCCGCGGCATCGCCGGGTCTCATCATACCTGAATCTGTGTTTGTATTAATGCTGTTGGCGCTGCCTCCGCCGGACGTAATATCAATCGTTCCGTCTGTGCACCAAATGCTTGTTTCGGCCTGCATCCCGTCTTCACCGGCAGTCATATGGATTGTTCCTGCTTCGATCAGGATAAAGCCTTTAGCAGCATCCTCATCATTAGAAGATTTAAACCCGTCATCTCCTGCATTCACCGTGATACTGCCATCTTTAACGGCGATGAAGTCACGGCCAATGATCCCGTTATTCACGGCATTGACGGAAATGTTGCCGCTCACGATCCTAAGTTCATCTTTGCTCATTATGCCATTTTTGAAATTAGCTTTGACATTCAATGATCCGCTGCCATTAATCGTCAGGTCACTTTTACTGAAGATCACTGCATTCGGTTCCTCTTCTTTAGGATCCGAGTAAGTGTAGGATGAGCCGTCCTTCAGCGTATTTTTTGTGCCGTCTGCCAGGGTAATGACAGTCTTCTCAGATTTCAGCACATAAATAGGTGCACTGGTTGAACAGGTCATATCGACACCATTCAGGATCAGTCTGACGGTTTTGCTGTCCTCGGTGTAGACGATAATCTGAGCGTCGGCAATTGTGCCGCTGATAACATACGTACCTTCAGATAGAATGGTTACAACGTTATCGACAACGCTGACTCCTTTTCCCTCTGTCTTCACGGTGTCCCCTGAAAAAGTAATATGCGAAGCCTTGGTATCATCCCATTTCGCATATGTATCTTCGTCGTCATAATCAACGGAGATACGGTCCTCAGTACTGTCCCGGGCGGCACCGGAGCTGTCCGATTCCGCTGTCTTCTGTGAAGAACAAGCTGTTAACGTTAAAAGGAATATGCACAATACGGCAATCATGCCAATAGAAATTATTTTTTTCTTGGGGGTCTTAGGGCCCATTAATCTTCATCCTTTCCAGGAACCTTTTTTGTGATTGTACAACAGGTTTGTGACTATGAGGTGTAGGCAATGTGACAGAATGATGAAAACATTCAGCAATCGATAATTAAAAGCCGGTTCAGATCGAACCGGCCTTATACTAGGTATCCTATACTATTGTAATTCTCTTTCATCTGTCCATTGTCACAAAAAAATTCTCATAACGGATTTATCATGCTGTCTTGTGGCAGTTTTACGCATATTTTTATTCGTCTATTTCTTTATCTTTCTGATCTTGATAAGGGTCAAGATGGATATTCACGCGGGTATTTTTCAACTTGTTACTCATATCCTTTTTCAGGGTTCCGATAATATCATGCGCTTCTTTGACGGTAACGTTGTGATCGATCGTAATGTGAAAATCGATGTGCTTCATATTTCCTGATTTTCTTGTTTTAAGCTTATGATAATCTCTGAATTGATGACTGTGCTCAGAAATGATCTTTTCGATCTCAGCTTCTTCTTCATCAGAGAGCTTCGAGTCGAGAAGAAAGTTAAAGGCTGTTTTGCATAAGTGAAACGCTTCTTTGATGATCAGCAACGCCACGATAACCGCGACAACGGAGTCCAGCACAGCAAATCCAGTAAGTTTAATCAGCAGGATTCCAACGCCGACGCCTAACGACGTATAAACATCGGTTTTTAGGTGAAGCGCATCTGCTTCCAAGGCCATGGATTCCTCTTCTTTGCCCACCTGATATAATTTTTTTGATACAACCAGATTGACAAGCGCCGATACCAGCATCACTCCGATGGCAACAGCTGCCTGTTCAATCTCGGAAGGCTCAAATATTTTCTTAATAGCTTCAATAATAATCAGTGCCGCTGCAACAAAAATTAGAAGCCCTTCGACAAGGCCCGAAATATTTTCGATCTTTCCATGTCCGTAGGGATGATCCTTATCCGCCGGCTTCGTTGACTGTCTCACCGAGAAAAAGGCGACAATCGATGCGGCAAGGTCCATGCTTGAGTGGATCGCCTCGGAAATAATACTGACGGAACCACTCAAAATGCCTGCTATGATCTTAAATATGATCAATGCAGTATTCGAAATAATGGATAACAATGCAAACTTGACTCTTCTGTCAGCCACAGCTTTTCTTCCTCCTAAAATCACCAAAAATATCAATTTCTTAAAAAAATTTGAAAACAACCTCCACTGTCAATATCGTTTTGCCTAAAACTTGAGTAGCTCTACCTAAAATTTAGGATAGCTCCCTGCGTTTAAATACCATTGCAATCAAGCACACCAATCCTGCTGCCGCTCCGGCCCAGCCGGCGACTTGGAACAGCTGAACGTAGCCGGATGCAGTCCCGGCAATGTCGAGTATCCCCTTCAGCAGACTGCCCACGGTTAATACCGCAATGCCGGAATTATAGATATTGTAGAACAAACGGTAGTTTCTCCGGTCACTGATCCGGGGAATGATCAGCCCCAGCGTAAAGTAGAACAATGCGCCGCCCAGAAGTGGATACAGAAACATCAGGGTCATTGCCGCCGAACGAACCCCATGACCGAACTGTACATAGATATTCGCCACAGCAATGGCTACCGCTGTGAGTATCAGATAGACAATCACTGTTTTACGGATCTGCCGTGATCCTTCCGTACTATTCATTACCGATATAGACAATGTCGCTCACCTCTCTCTGCTGAGAACTCCTGCCATCGGTCGGATGATTGACGATTTCTCCATTAAAGTACATGGTCGAAGAGCCTCCTCCATCCAAATTATACGCGACCGTACATCCTCTTTCGGCAAACTCCTGCGCAAGCTCCAGCAAGGAAAGTCCTGCGCTCTCTTCCGTCCGGCCGTCAGAGACAATTACGATGTAATGCAGACCGGAGACCTGACCGATCGCGGTCCTCGGATTGCTGTTTTTGGACTGGGATACCTCACTGGTGCTGTCCACCACGATTTCTCCATTTTTGATCAGGGCCGGTCCAAATGAAAGCACCTGCCAGGTATTTGTCAGGGAATCGGCACTGACCGCATTTTCATTAATAATTGAGAAATCCCCGTGACCGTCAATCACCAGGGCTTCATCGTTTCCGGCCTGACGGGCCGTATCCCTGTACAAGACGCCATTGCGTAAGACATAACCGTTATTTCTGAATCCATAGTAGTCGCCATTGACCGCGAAGATTGCCTGATGTTCTTCGGCCATATCCGAGGTTGTTTCCTTGAGATTGCGCCCAAAGCTATTTTCGGCCAGCGCCGTTTTCAGGTAAGACGCATCGCTGAGCCGGATATCGGCGACATAAAAGGTTGTATCATACGCCTGCACCGTATCAATCGTTATTTTGGTATTTTTATCCTGATAAGAATGATCGGTAACCGCAGCTTCAGTCTCCGACCCGGACTCGGACGGACCCTCTGCTGCACTTTGCTGCTCAGAGGCTGTATTTTGCTGTTCGGCAGTTTCGGCAGCCTCACGCTGCTTGACTTCGGTCATGTTCTTTGGAATTACAAAGGTGTCGAGCAGAACAAAAACAAAAGAAAGTATCAGTAAAACAGCTAAGACGGCCGCCCAACGGTAGGGTTTGGATAAGAATTTTTTCATGTTGCCAATGAACACTCCTGTCTTCTGTCATCGATTTCTGTTTTATATTAAATGACCCATGTGACAGTTTGATGAACTATTGATGAGCATTCATTGAATATTATATTCTTTTCCAGCGCTTAAACCCTTTGACAATCTCATACCAGCCGACAGATACGACGGCCAAAGCGGCAGCCAGGATAAGCTGTTTCCAGGACAACGGCGCGAGCTTCAATAAGTGATTCAGCGGCGTATAGATAATAAGAAGCAATCCTGCTAGGGTCCCAACATTTACCATCCACATGACCTTATCTCTGATTAATTTCGCAAAAGATCGAAAAGCAGAATCCGTATTGGAGCTGTTCACCTGAACCAGCACGAGATTTGCCAGCAAAATAATCGCTAGTGCCATAGTCCTGGCCAGAGAAGCCTGATCAGGATGGTTGTTTAAAATAGTGAAATAGGTACCGAATGATGCCCCAAAGATCACGAGACCCTGTAGGACACTTTTCGTCAGTATTTTTGCAGTGAGCAGCTTTTCGTCGGGATTGCGCGGAGGCTGATCCATGATATCCCGCTCGGCCGGCTGCCGCTCCAGCACAATGGAACAGGTGGGGTCAATAACAACTTCAAGCAGTACCACGTGCAGCGGCAGCAGCAAAAGACTCGCCGGACTGATTCCCAGGAAGGGTGCAAGTAAAGAGGCAAATGCGATCGGGATATGAATCGTGAAAACATAGCCCACGGCTTTTCTGATGTTATCATAGATTCTTCGGCCATCCTTAATGGTATCAACAATGGTTGAAAAGTTGTCATCCAGCAGGACCAAATCGGCAGCTTCACGAGAAACCTCAGAACCGCGCTTGCCCATCGCAATCCCAATATCGGCATATTTCAAGGCTGGCGCATCATTGACGCCGTCTCCGGTCATCGCGACAATCTCGCCGTTATCTTTAAAAGCTTTGACGATTCTCATTTTATGTTCCGGAATTACCCTGGAAAAGATACTGACATCCTTGACTTTCTCACGCAGTTCTTCCTCGCTCATTTGATTCAGCTCATCGCCGGTGATAATCTTATCGCAGTTCGGCATGTTAATCTGCCTGGCAATCGTGCTTGCGGTAATCCCGTTATCTCCGGTGATCATAACGACCCGGACCCCGGCTTTGTTGCAGATTTGAATATCCTGCTTAACAGATTCCCGTGGCGGATCGGCAAGACCCACCATGCCACAAAGCTGCAGCCGGCATTCCGGCAGGGTGTCCGGGACTTCCTCTTTGCCGGTCAGCACCATTTGGCCAACGGCAATCACCCGCAGACCCTGCTGCGACATTTCTCTGATTTTGTGCTCGGCAACTTTTCTCTCCTGATCCGTCAAACTGCATACGTCCAGAATACGTTCAGGCGAGCCTTTGGCTGCGACCACAAGCTCATTTTCATTTTGCCAGACATGTCCCATCATCTTGGTCTGATCCGTGAACGCATATTCTCTGATCAGCTCTCCGCCAAAAAGGATCTCCCTGCCTATCCCTTGTGCTTCACAGTAGGCAATCATAGCCTTCTCCATCGGGTCATAGGCATCCGGCTCGCAGCCCATGCCCATAATCCGGATCAACCCTTCCCCGTCGTCGTTCAGACTCCAGGTATCCCAGACCGTCATTTGGTTCATGGTAATGGTACCTGTTTTATCGACGCAAAGGACGGATACAGCCCCGAGCGTTTCTACGGACGACAATCTTCTGACCAGTGACTGCTTTTTGGCCAGCCGCCAGGCACCCATCGATAGAAACACGGTCAAAATAACAGGAAACTCCTCCGGGATCATGGCCATGGCCAGGGTGATCCCAGACAAAATACTTTCAATAACCCGTTCACTGCCAACATGGTCCGGCAGATTGAAATAGGTCACGACTCCGACCAGTGCGAATAAGACTGCGGCAATCCCCGCGCACAGCTTGACCAGTTTTCCGGTTTGTTTTTCCAGCGGGGTCGGACGGTCAGGCGCTGCGGCTATTTCCTGCCCGATTTTCCCGTATTCGGTGGCCGGGCCGATTTTATCAACCCTGATCGCTCCGGTACCCTGGGTAACCAGTGTCCCGGCGTAGCAATAGTCCCGTCGCCAGTATTCTTTACTGTCGGGGGACAATTCCCCATCGGCAGCCTTATCTCCGCAGACAACTTTCCAGACACCTGCCGATTCGCCGGTCAGCGAGGATTCATCGACACATAGTGTACTCGCTTTTAAAACCGTGCCATCCGCCGGCACTTTGACGCCTTCAGCAATAAACATGATGTCGCCGGGCACCAGGTCCGAACTGTTGATGGTCTGCATCATCCCATCGCGCAGTACAGAAATCTTCGGCGTGGATAAATCCTTCAAAGCCCTAAGCGTTTGATCGGTTTTCCATTCCTGGATGACTTCTATGCTGATAATCCCGACAACAAAAACAAGCATGATGGCGCCGTCCCGGGGTTCTCCGAGGATAAAATAGATCACAGCCGCAATGAGCAGCAGCAAAAACATGGGTTCACTAATTACCTGCAGGATCTTGTGCGGAAAGCTTTCTTTTTTTTCAGGCACCAGCTCATTCTTCCCGAACCTTTCCTGAAGCTGTCTGGCTTCGAAACTCGAAAGTCCCTGCAGTTCCCTGATTTGTTGTTCTGTCATACAGATGCCTCCATTATTGTCTTGAGGATATAAAAATACCTGTAGAACATTTTACTGTCCCACAGGTATATGTATCATCACCTGCTGCCCATCGGGCCCAGCCCCATGAACTTGTGTTCAAGTTCATCGCCTGCTCAGTTTGTACTGTAGATTGATATGCAGTGCAAAGAGATAGTTGAATTTTACCATATCGGTTTTTTTAAAGCAATATTCTATGCGGATTTTATTTTTGTAAATGGTACGGTATCGTCGCCACGCACACATTTCTCCGATATAACAAATGTGTGCGGATTAGTAAGCTTGACTGGTTATGCAGAATATGGTGCCATCCTTTTTTGGGAATAAATTCCGGGATCAGAACCATGATCTGATAATTCTGATCGGTTGCTTTGTGTTCGATCATATCGATAAATTTGGTCAGCGGGTGGATAATGCTCCGGTGTAGGGAATTCAACGTTACCAAACGGACGTCAGGATTCCATTTCTCCCACTTTTCCTCGAGCTTTTTCTCTTCTTCCTTATCAAAGCAAACACTTACAGCAATAATCTGGTTTGCCGACAGCGATTTCGCATAGTTTAACGCATTTTCCACCACGCGCGTGATGCTTGCGACAGGAATAATGATAATATTTCCTTTAATCGGTACTGTTGGCTCAGCCGCCAATACCCGAAGCTGCTCTGCGACGTCCATATAATGCTTATGGATTCTGTGGAAAAGCAGAATAATCAACGGCAGGAAGATTAAAATCGGCCAAACCTGTGTGAACTTGGTCAATAGGAACATCATGACAACGACGAAGCTGATCAGCGCCCCCAGCGAATTAATAATCAGCTTCGGCATCCAGGCTTTCGGCTTTTCGCGGAACCATTTCACGATCATTCCAGTCTGGGCCAGGGTGAACGGAATAAACACACCAATCGCATAAAGCGGAATCAGGTGCTCTGTTCGTCCTTTAAAAGCCACAATTAAAACGATTGATAAAAAGCCGAGGATAAGGATTCCATTGGAGAATCCAAGACGGTCTCCGCGGATCGTGAACATCCTTGGAATAAATTTGTCTTTGGCAAGATTCACAGCCAGCAAAGGAAAAGCCGAATATCCGGTATTTGCGGCCAGAATTAAAATTAACGCGGTTGTACCCTGAATAAAGTAGTAGATGAAATTACGTCCGAATATTCCCTCAGCCATTTGGGAAACAACCGTTTCCTGTGCATTCGGGGCTATTCCATAATAAAAGGCCAGAAACACAATCCCCGAAAATAATATCGCAAGCAAACTACCCATCGCCATCAATGTTTTGGCCGCATTATTCGGAGCGGGCTCTTTAAAATTTGGGATCGCGTTAGAGATAGCTTCAACGCCAGTCAAAGCCGAACAGCCGGAGGCAAAGGCCTTGAGCAGAATAAACAGGCTTATCCCTGCGACAGGTGTGCCGACAGCCGCATGCAGTTCAGCCGGTATCTGACCGGTAAAGACATTGTACAGACCGACACCAATTAAAATAAACAGGGCGGCCACAAACAAATAGACAGGATAGGCCAGGATAGAAGCGGATTCTCTTATCCCGCGCAGATTAAGGACCGTAATTAAGAGAACAAAAAACACAGCGATCGCTACTGTATGGGCATGCAAGGCCGGGAAAGCTGAGGTAAGCGCATCGGTTCCTGCAGATACGCTAACCGCTACAGTCAGAATGTAGTCGACCAGCAGGGAGCCTCCGGCGATTAAGCCTGAATTCATGCCGAGGTTGTTCTTTGATACGACATACGCTCCGCCGCCGTGCGGATAAGCAAAAATGATCTGTCGGTACGATAGGATCAAAGCGATTAACAGAACTAAAACGCCGATCGCAATCGGAACAGAATACCAGAATGCTGCCGCCCCGACCGTAAAGAGAACGATCAGGATTTGTTCCGGGCCGTACGCTACCGAGGATAAAGCGTCGGAAGAAAGAATCGCAAGGGCTTTCTTCTTGTTCAGCTTCTGTTCGCCAAGCTCCGTTGATTTCAAAGGACGCCCGATTAAGAAGCGTTTAAGGGCAGATACCATGAAATGTTTCACCATCCAAGTAAAATAGTTGCTGTACGTATAATACCTATAGAAAGCTTGGCTGGCGCCAAGCCTTTGGCAATCGTTCCTTGCCATCCATGGCCGTTGGCAGCCTTCGCTGCACTTAGATATATTATGAAGTACTTATACTTCATGATATACCAAAAAAGGTTAATTTCGTTCGCACACCTATTTATAACACCGATGGCATAAAGAAAGAATTCAGATATATGCCCTTCATATAAAGAATGTATAAAGATTATGCTAAATAAAAAAAGCCCGTTTGTACGGGCTAAATCTCCTCAACCATCCGGTATCCTACCCCAACCTCGGTTAGAATATACCTGGGTTCTGCAGGGTTAATTTCCAGCTTTCTGCGGATATTGGCCATATTGACCCTGAGAGCTTGGATCTCATTGGTGTAAGGTCCCCATGTTTCCTTCATGATGAAATCGTGGGTCAGTACTTTCCCTGTGTTTTTGGAAAGCAGCACGATGATCTTGTATTCGATCGGTGTAAGGTGGATTTCTTTACCGGCCATGGATACAAGCCTTTTCTGATAGTTTATCTCGAGATCGCCGACTGTCATCTTCTCTGATTCGGGGAAACTGACACTGACGTTCTTTTGACTATGACGGATCCCGGTTCTTATCCTGGCCAGCAGCTCGGAAGTACCAAACGGTTTGGTCAGATAATCGTCCGCACCAAGATCCAGGGCTTCGACTTTTTCCCGCTCCTGTCCGCGGGCCGACACAACGATGATTGGAATTCCGCTCCACTGCCTGATTGTACGCAGCACTTCCACGCCGTCCATATCCGGCAAACCGAGATCGAGCAGGATCAAATCGGGCGAATAGGATGCCGCCATTGAGACAGCTTCTTTCCCCCGGGCTGTCCGGATAATCTGATAATCATTGGAAGTCAGGATCGCCGAAATAAAGTTGCAGATTTTTTCATCATCTTCGACAATCAGGAGCAAAGATTTGTTACTCATAAATGTTCTCCTCCTCCAGAGGCAGTGTGAACCGGAATACGGCACCGCCCTGCTCTTTGTTGGCAGCCTCCATTTTCCCATTGTGAGCCTTGATAATCGACATGCATATTGACAGACCGATTCCCATTCCGCGGGCTGAATCCGAGCTGCGTTTGCCGCAGGGCACATAACTTTCAAATAAATACGGGAAATCCTCTTCGGCAACTCCTGGTCCGTTGTCACTAACCTCAAAGATAGCCTGAGCTCCGGCTTTTGTCACCCGCACCGCGGTCACGGCGTCATCCGGCGAATGCTTGACCGCATTTTCGAGCAAATTAATCAAAACCTGCTCAATCAGCTTTCCATCCATCGGCACCAGCAAAAGGTCTTCAGGCACCTGCACCGCTATTTTACGGTCCGGGTATCGATGACGGGTTCTGCTGATCGCTTCAGCCACGATCTCCTCAGCGGCCTCAAATGTTTTGGCGACATTCATGGTTCCTTCCTTGATTCGGGTCACGGACAATAAGTTTTCGACCATGCGTATCAGCCATTGCGAATCTTCTTTGATGTTCGAGACCAGTTGGATATGCGTCTCTTTATCCAGATGATCACCATTTTCAAGGATTGCTGAGCTCGCCCCGAGAATGCCGGTCAGCGGGGTTCTCAAATCGTGTGAAATTGCGCGCAGCAGATTGCTTCGCATTTTTTCTTTTTCTGATTCGATTAATATTTGCCGCTGTTCATCAGACAGGTACTGCCGTTCCAAAGCCATGGCGACTTGGGAAATAATCATTTTTAGCAGCAGACGGTTATTACGGTTTAACCTGCCTTTGAGACATGTAACTCCAACCACGCCAAGCACATCGCCTTGGGAAATGATCGGCATATAATAAGCGCCTGCTTCTGTATGTGTATCTGTTCCTGCACCGGCCTGTTTTTGATTGGCAAATACCCATTGCGCAACCTTGCTTTCGCGCTCCGACAGCAGAAATGAAGCATCGGGTTCTGCAGGGGATTGCGTCAGGATACCTGATGAACCATGATGATTGGATGAACGATGCAGGTTTGCTGACCCATACTGATCCCGGGTGTAAAAAACCGCCGAGCATTTAAAAAGCTTCACAATATATTCGTTCGTCAGCGTAACAATATGTTGAAGTCCTCTGGTCGTTAAAAGCCTTTTATTAATCTCATACAATAACTCGGTGCGCCCTTCTCTTTCCGCGGCCAGCCGTGCCTGGGTCTGAATGCGGACAGTCGTCGTACTTGTGATCAAAGCCACAATCAGCATGATCACAAAAGTGACCGGATAGCCTGTCTGGATGGCATAAAACGTGAAAAGCGGCGAAACAAAAAAGAAGTTAAAAACAAGTACACTTAAGACCGAGGCCGTAATGCCGTACACATACCCCATGGTGAGTCTGGAAATAAAAAACACAGACAAGATATAGACCATGATAATATTTTGATTGCCAAATTCCAGCGCCCGAAGGCCAAAGGATAGCAGGGTCGCCCCAGTCAGACCCCCTATCGTTTTCCAGATATCCGGCCAGGATAAGAACAGGTCTTGGCTGATCCGCTTCCTTCGCGGTTCGCGATAGGATCTTTGAGGCCAGCTGCTTGGGATGATATGAATTTCAATGTTTGGCAGCAGCCCGATGAGCTTATCCTCAAGTGCCGGATCAAATAATGTTTTCAGCGTCTTTTTATTTCTGCTTTTTCCAATGATAATATTTGTGATGCCGGTAAGCCTGGCATATTCCGCGATGATGGAAGCCAGACCATGTCCGTTCAGCGTCACAATCTTTGCGCCTAAGAGCTCGGCCAGATCCAGATTCTCCTGGACGTTTTTCTTTTCTTCTTCCGTAAAATATCTGCTTTCCATATCTTCGATATACAAAGCAGTCCATGGGGCATGAAAGGCCTCTGCCGATCTGGCCGTCCAGCGGATGCATTTAGCGGCCGACGGCGAAGAACTGATACAGACTAATAGCTTAATACCGGCTGTTTTTGCGGATAAGAGCTGTTCATTTTGATTCTCATTGACGATCCGATCCGTAACCTTGCGCATAGCGGTCTCCCGCAGGAGGCGCAGGCTTTCAAGACTTAAGGGACGTTTCTTTTCCGCATAGCGTTTCATCAGTTCGTCCGGCTCAATATCGATCAGCTCAACTTTATCGGCGCTGTCAAACATATAGTCCGGAATCGTGTCCTGCTCATTAACCTTCGTAATATCCTGCATAAGATCTCTCAGGCTTTCGATGTGCTGCACATTGACTGTGGTGTAGACGTCAATTCCGGCATTCAGCAGCTCTTCAATATCCTGGTAGCGTTTTTTGTTCCGCATGCCGTCCGCATTGCTATGGGCCAGCACATCAACCAGCAGGAGCTCGGGCTTTCTTTTCAATGCGGCGTCCAGATCAAATTCTTTGCGGTAATGGTTCTTATGTTTAACAGTCTTCGGCGGCAAAGCCGGCAGTCCGTCCAGCAGCTGAATGGTTTCAGAACCTGTATGCGGCTCCAGATAGCCTACGACAACATCTACCCGGTTTTTCAGCTGGCTGCGGGCATCATCAAGCATCGCATAGGTTTTCCCTACACCCGGGGCATAGCCAAAGAAGATTTTTAGTTTTCCGGTTTTCTTTGCAGCCCTGGCGCGAATATCCTGCACGCCGCCACCACCCTGACTCTTCATTCGTCTAACTCTTCATCGTTTAGCTATTATGGCGCTCTATAGAACATTATCATACCCCCGATAGGGTGATTTAGCAAGAAGCGTTCAACTCACCTTGCCGCTTCATTTGAACACATGGTATACTGAGGAAAATTATGCAATCAATCTCTTATTAGTAAAGTGTGGGTGACGACGTTGCACAAAATCCTGATTGTCGAGGATGACAGCATCATTGCGAAGGCAATCAAAAACCATATTGAAACATGGGGCTGCGAAGCAGCCTGCGCCGCAGATTTCCAGGACGTCCTGTCGCTGTTTGTCCATTATGATCCGCAGCTTGTGCTGTTAGATATCTCTCTGCCGTTTTACAATGGCTACCATTGGTGCAATGAGATCAGAAAGATTTCCAAAGTCCCGATCATCTTTATCTCATCCACCTCGGACAACATGAATATTGTGATGGCCATAAACATGGGTGGCGATGACTTTATTGCGAAGCCGTTTGACCTGGATGTCCTGACCGCGAAGGTGCAGGCCCTGCTCCGCCGCACCTATGATTTTTCCGGACAAAGCCATCTTCTGTTGCATCACGGTGCCATCCTGAATATGAACGATGCCACCCTGACGTATAACGGCGAAAAAATTGACTTAACTAAAAATGACTATAAGATTCTGCAACTGCTGATGGAGAACAAAGGAAAGACCGTCAGCCGCGACACGATTATGCTGCGGCTCTGGGAGACCAACAGCTTTGTCGACGAGAATACGCTGACCGTGAATATGACGCGCCTGCGCAAAAAACTCGAAACGGCCGGTCTTTCCGACTTTATTATAACAAAAAAAGGGCTTGGCTATCTGGTGCCATAATCAATAAAGAATCGATCATTTGGTTTCATAAGTTTCATCATTATGAAATTAGATCTCATGGAGTACGTATGCGTGAATCAAATAGGAATCGCACGAAACCAAATATTTTGTTAAATTATTTACAACTTCACCTCGGAACCATTGCTCTGTTTGGTCTGTTTGCAGCCATATTTGCCACTGTTTTTTCTCTTTATGCTTTGCCTGCAGAGGCTGTTGCCTATGCTGCCATGCTCTGTGTCTTTGCCGGTCTGATTTTTACTGCGGTCAGCTTCTTCCGGTACTTGCGACGCCATAAAACCCTGCATGATATACTGAGTCGTATCACCCTGAGCGTGGACGGCCTGCCTGCCCCGCGTGATTTGCTCGAGCAGGATTACCAGGCTCTTC
>Ga0074193_1002107_pt1 | contig 19715 bp, 19 predicted proteins | sample EPASupsiteHSE605_FD_64523 | JGI IMG/M metagenome (GOLD analysis project Ga0074193, IMG submission 64523) | Bioremediated contaminated groundwater from EPA Superfund site, New Mexico - Sample HSE6-05 | ecosystem: Environmental > Aquatic > Deep subsurface > Groundwater > Contaminated ... | reverse complement strand
AAACTCGTTTTTCGGTAAAACTTATGGACTTCATGAGCTCTGCTTAAAGAAACAAACAACGTTGTAAGCTCAATAAAATATGCTCTTTGAAATGTTTCGAACACCCGTAATTTGTAATCCGTGACAGGTTATACCCCGCACGGATTGCAAATCCGCGCGGTGTATAAATTTTTGATTTGTATCTTTGAAACAAAAAAACATGAGTCGTATTTTTTCTTTTCTTTTTCTGCTGTTGTTTGCAGCATCGGTATTTGCACAACAGGGACTTGATTTTACTTTCGAAAACACTGCAGCCGGTGGCAGTCTGCCCGATAAATCAGCGCTTTGGGGCAGCAACTATACCTGCAATATTCAGTCAGCCATCAAACACGAAGGAGAAAATGCACTTGAAATAGTGCGCAATGCCGATGCAAACAAAAATGATTTCGGCTGCTTTGTTTTTTCTGTTCCGGTATCGTTTGTTGGTAAAACCGCACAGATAAAGGTCTTCATGAAAACGCAGGATGTCACTGAAGGTACAGCATCCATCTTTGTGCGCGTCGATGGCAGTGGCAGTAATTATTATTCCACCAGCAATATTTCAAATCTGAAAGGAACCAACGACTGGTATGAATTCAATACGCCCGTTTTTCAACTGGGAAAAGGAGCCGAAGTTATTCACATGGGAGTGATTCTGACCGGCAAAGGAACCGTGTGGGCCGATGATTTTAAGTTGCTTATTGATGGGAAGGATTACCTGAAAGCTCCATTGAAAAAAGGCTCTGCATTAGCTGCCGACAGCGATACTGCATTTGCAAAAGCCAGTGGTATTGAAATCGGCATTACAAATCGTGTACAAACCGACAACCTTGCATTGCTATGCAAAATCTGGGGTTTCCTGAAATATTATCACCCCGCCGTTGCCGCCGGAAAATACAACTGGGACAATGAACTTTTTCGCTTTTTGCCCACCTATCTTCCCATTGCAGACCAGAAACAACGCAATGATTCGTTGCTGGCCTGGGTTAACAAACTTGGCCCTGTGAGCGGAAAAGGAAACAAAATGAAAATAAAAACCAACACCAAAGTAATTCCCGCGCTGGAATGGATTTCGGACACTACCGTGCTGGGATCGGCTCTCAGCGCGCAACTGGTGAAAATCCGAAACACAAAGCGAAGCGACAAACATTATTATGTAGCATTTACACCAGTTCAAAACGCCGAATTCCTGAACGAACGACGTTACTCAAACATCAGCTGGAACGATGATGGATTCAGACTTTTAACGGTGTTCCGGTATTATAACATGATCGAATATTTCTTTCCGTACAAAAATCTGATCGGCGAAGACTGGCACAATATACCCAATGAATTTATTCTGAAAATGATTGCTGCCAATGATGAAACCGAAGCGCAGAAAGTTGCCCTGGAAATGATTACAAGAATCAACGATACACATGCGATTCCCACAACCAGAGAAGATTTCAGCAATGCCTTATATGGCAGAAACTATGCAAACTACAAACTGACTTTTGTTGAAAACAAGGCGGTTGTAAGCGGATATCTGAATGAGCAGATGGTGAAAAAAGACGATCTGGAAATCGGTGATATTATTGTCGACATCAATGGAGAAAGTGTGATGCAAAAAGTTGAGCGACTGAAAAAATATATGCCGGCGTCGAATGAACCAACACGACTTCACTATATATCAAAACATCTGCTGCAGTCAAACGATCGCGGAATTACCGTGACCTATGTGCGCGACGGAAAAACAGCATCGAAAAGTCTTCCCTGTCATACGCCGGAAACCATTTTTGCCAAAACCAATGCCGGAGCCGAAAGTGCAACACCTACATGGCGTTTTCTGACGCCCGAAATCGGCTACATTTATATGGGCACAATCCGCAAAAGTGAGATTCCGAGAATGATGGGCGAACTGCGTCTCACCAAAGGAATTGTAATTGATTTGCGTTGCTATCCGGGCGAATTTGTTGTGGATAATTTAAGTCCGTATTTCCATATCAAAAAAACTCCGTTCGTAAAATTTTCCAACACCAATACAAACAACCCGGGTCTGTTTAATATCGGAAAACCGCTCTACGTGCAGGGAATGAAAACCGCCTACAACGGAAAACTGGTCATTCTGGTCAATGAATCTACTGTAAGTCAGGCCGAATATACCGCCATGGCGCTGCGATCGACAGCCATAGCAACCGTGGTGGGCAGCACCACAGCAGGTGCAGATGGCAATGTAAGTCAGATCAATCTGCCGGGTGGAATAACCACACATATTTCCGGCATCGGCGTGTATTATCCCGATGGCACCGAAACCCAGCGCGTAGGCATTGTGCCCGATGTGGTGGTAAACCCCACCCTGCGCGGCTATCTGAGCGGCATGGACGAAGTACTTGAAAAAGCGGTGCAGATTATCGAAGCGAAATAGTTCGGGTGTTCGACGATTGGAATCGTCGCACAGCGTTCGTTGGGTATAGTCTTAGAATCTTTCTGGTGAGGCGGTCTCAAAAAGTCCTCAGCGACAAAAACAACATTCCATCGTCTGGAAGCTACGCAGGAGCTGGAGGACATGGAACCGTTGTTTTTGCTGTTGTTACGACGGTTCCATGTCCGCCAGCTGGCGGACGGTGGAATGTCGTAACAATCTGCTGTTTTGAGACAGCCCATAATTTTTTTGTATCAGACTACACCAAACAACTATTTTTAATTACCTTGCATAAAAATTTCAAAACTTATGAAGAAAATTATATTTTCTTTCATGCTTTGTGTGCTGTCTCTGACTGCAGCTAAAGCGCAATCGGTGAATGGAATTATTCTGGCCGATACCGGAAATTTTACGGTGATTCAGGTGCATGGAAACCACTACCAGCGCGGCTTCGCATATGGTTATTTGTGCGCTGACAAAATCATGGACATTTGGGATAACTACATACAGCCCACCTATGGTGTGTATATGCCCTTTGCCAAAGCCATTGTCGGAAATCCGGCAAATTTCCATGTCGATTCCGTGTATATGCACGAAGCCCGCGGAATTATTGACGGCGTTGCCTACGCCGGATACGACACAACCGGACTCAGTTATCTCGATTTATTTGTCGTGAATTTCATGACCGATCTCGAAGGATTTATGTCGGTGAAGGATTTTCCAGAATCGCAGCACTGCTCTACTCTGATGAACTGGGGCGATGCTACACAGGGTACCGATATTGACACGTGGTCGGTGATCTCGCATTTTCTCGATGCGGTTTCGCTCAACCCGGTCATCACACGCAATCAGGTGGTGGTAGTTCATTTTCCTTCCGAAACCGATGAACAACCCTGGCTGATGACCGGCGTCGCAGGACAAATGGTGGCCTCGCAGGCACTGAACAACAGTGGACTGGTGTTGTTTCTGAATACTGTAAACGGCTTTACCGCACAACAAAACAAAGCATATGAACCCATGACGCTCACCCTGCGAAAAGCAGTGGAAAAAAATGATTTCAACGGCGATGGCGTTACCAACACCAACGACGTGAAAGCCGCACTGAATGCCAATACCAACGGATATGCGCGGGGCTTTGTGGTGTCGGCCATTGTTCCTTCATCGGCCGGACACGACAGTCTGATTGCCATGGTTGCCGAATGTGCGCCTCAGATTCCATACATTACTTTCCGCGATATGTTTGATGCCGACTCCATCGACGGCACCAGTCTGTATGCCGCCAACGACTTCATCAAACGGAACAATGCGCAGGATTACTGTTCGCGCTATTTGAACGTAAAGGACACCATCAATCATTATTATTTTGGTGTGAACATCGGTTCGGCCGACAACAAGGAAATCATGTACACACAATCAACTCAGAGTTCCTGTCTCGAATTCATTCAGGTTATTCCCGAAGCCGGCATTTTTACCATGTCGGTGGCCAATAACACCAGCCCGGCCTACACACAAACACCGGCCACACTCACGTTTGACTATTTGTTTATGTATTCCGGCCTCGACGATACGCAAACAAAAGACAATCTCTCTGTCTATCCGAATCCGGCTTCTGATCTTATTTTCATGGACATTCCCGCTGGTGAAAAATACGCCTATTGTATTTCCGATATGTCCGGAAAAATGATTTCAAACGGACAACTCAACACACAGAACAGTATTGGTATCGGCGCGCTGCCAGCGGGTTTGTATTGTATTCAACTGATTTCTTCCGAAAAAATAATGACCGGAAAATTTTTAAAACAATGAAATCAATACAAATAATTTTTGTATTCGTTTTACTGAACACCGCATGTTTACTGGCATCGGCGCAGAATCCGGTCATCAGTAAAGGGAAAGATTACATTACGTTTAAAGTCAATACGGTTGAATACAGCAAAACACCTTTCGAAAAAATTCCGTACCGCGAAGCACTGGAACACAGAGTTGAAGCGACTGTTGAAGGAATGCCCGTACAACTGGCCAACGATAGTTTAATTCCTACAGGAATGCACGGATTTATTTCGGCCGTTCATATTGCCTATGCAAAACACTATCCGCTCGTCATCAGTCCCGACATGATCTGGCTGCTCATTTGCCAGGGTTTATCGGCTCATGTAAACGCGCATGCCGACAGCCTCAGGCCCTTTCTGGTCAATCATCAGGACAAAATATGTCTGAAGTTTTTCCGCCCCGATTTCGAAAAAGGAAACATCAACAATCCATGGGATAATGTGTTTCCGGAATTAAGCGACAGTGTGCAGAAATATCTTAAAGCGGATTTTTATAATCAGACGATGCATTCATTTTCAACCACAGGATCTGTTGAAAAAGCCGCTTATGAAGTAACTTTTCTGGAATGTTTCAAGGCCTATTTTGATTATCTGGGCGACATTGCATGCGGTATTCCGGAAATCACACTGCAGGGTACTACCAAAGACTGGACATGGATCCGCGATCATGTTGACTTTTTACGTCAATATGGATTAAACACCTGGGTTGATGCCATGAATCCGGTTCTCGACGAATTTGTCAATGCCTCGGAAGGAAAGATTGATTCCGTTTTCTGGAAATCATTTTATCTCTGGCAAAACGGTTGTGGTACGGCCATCACAGGCTGGGTCTGTGTGTTTTTCCCTTATTCTCTTGATGGTATCAACCTGGAATCAACCTTATCAAGACAACCCGCACATCGGGTCTTTTTCCCGGCCATGTTTCCATCCGGCATGTCGAGAGTGCCTGTGACCATTGTTTCAAACCGCACCGACACATTTAAAATGGAGTTTGTTTCAGGATTTATGGGCGTTGAACAGGATCGTACAACACTAGCCATTAAGCCAGCCATTTCGTATGCTGTCTGCCAGCCAATTGTCCTCTCAAAACAAGACCTGGCGGGCAACAGCGACAGTGTGGATCTGAGCGTTTATTCCCTGATCATTTCAGATCGCGAACGCTTCGGAACATTGCTCGACACATTGAAAATTGACTTACCTGACATTTTTGAAAACCGGGATTATTTATTCAGAGGGTCTTACCCGCTTGTATATTTTTCGAAATATTATTTTAAAGGTGACACTCTTGGTTTTGAAAAATTATCGTTTAAGTCACCGCAGGTGAAACTGGGAAAAGGAACCATTCTGGCAGAAAACATAAAGTATTTACCGGATTGGGTCAATAAAAAAATATCAGTACCACACACAATGTGCGATATTGATGTACGGTTTCATATTGATCCTTTCGGTTTCATTTCCTATGTTGTTGTTGATGGCACAGAAGATACAGCGCTCAAAGAAAACATTAAAAAAGCTATACAAGAGCTGGATGTAATCGCTCCGGGTATGCTTGAAAACATGCCAGTAATGACAGAAATTGAAACAACCCTCCACATCCGATGATCCTAACTCCGCTGTGCGAAGTACATGCTTCGCACAGCGAAATCTTTTCGCACAAACATGAAAAAATTCGCACAGCATATCATCCGCATAAAACTCTTCATTGGAGTATTGTGGCTATTGCTGCGCGGAAACACACAGGCGCGGGCGCAGCAGATTGAACTTAAATCAACCTGTTATCGATTCAAGTCGCCTGGTGCATTTGTTCTTGGCTTCGATTTATCTGCAGCCCGACAGTATCCTCAGCCTTCATTCAATCATGGCTTCACCTCTCTGCAGGCAGGAATCAATTATAAAAACATGACGGCCGGTTGTGAAACCATATTGCATGGAAAAAACACAGAATCCATGATGGGTCCTTATTTCAGATTTTTTCCGTTTGAGAGGGAATACCGGGCACTTTCAATAATGACAGAAGTGAATTATTTATTTCCTTTCAGCCAGCAGCAGAAAGATTTATTTGGGGCATCGTTCGGACTTATAGTGAGTGAGCGGTCTTTGGCCGGATTTGAAATTTATCAGCGTTTTGTTACCGATGCTACCGGACCAGTAAAATTCAGTACATATACCGGATTCAGAGTGCATATTTATTTTGCAGTCAAAGGAAAATAAAAACATGAAAAAATTCGGACAGCATATCATTCGCATAAAACTCTTCATTGGCCTGTTGTGGCTCATACTGCGCGGAAACGGATTAAACGCTCAAAGCCTGACCAGGCCTGCACATCTGACCTGTTATTTGCGTATGCCAGAACATCCGTTTTTAAACAGGCGTGATATTTCGCTGGCACAAAGTTTTCTGAACACCAGCTTTCATGAGCAGTTCACATCGTTTTCGTTTGGGTTGAACAATAATAAATTTACATTCTCTCTCTCGCTGAAAGAAAATAGTACCACCGCCGATTTCTTTGCAGGCCCGTCCATCAGATGGTTTCCGGTGACCGTTTATACCGATTCCCTGGCGACAAGGTCATCAACTCCGAATAAATGGACATTCTTTACCGAAGCAGACTATTCGTTTGGAATACGCGCTGATCAGAAAAAAAATCTGGCTTCCCTGTCAACGGGAATTATATACAGTTTTCGCAACAGAGTGGGCATTGAAATTTTTGAGTCTGCACTCTACTCCTTTGAGTCTTCCAAAACCAGCTTCTATTCAGGCATTCGAATTCACTACTATACAAGAGGCTACTAAATCCGCAACAAGATGAAAAAATTCGCGCATCATATCATCCGAATTAAACTCTTCATTGGTCTTTTGTGGCTGATGCTGCGCGGAAATAGTGCCAATGCGCAACAGTTGTACAATCCGTTTACATATTGTTATCGGACTTACGTTAAGGACAAATTTATCAGTCAAATAGATATGTCGCTGGGTGGATCGGTGTCCAATGACAACAACACGGACTTAGCGCTGCATGGCGCCGTAGGCAGAAATTATCTGTACATTACAGGCGGAGCTGCGTTTTCATATCATCAATCTGAACAGGCATTCCTGGCCGGACCCTATTTGCGCATTTTTTCGCCCGATATTTCCCTTAAATTAGTAACGATAGATAATCTGTTAAAATCAGAGGAGAGCAAAAACAAAATGTGCTTTTTTGTTGAAGGAAAATATGATTTTGCATTGAACCAGCATTTCAGCAATAGTGGTTTTTCGGTATCCGGCGGATTGATTTTTTTCAAACGCGACGGAAACAAGATCTCTCCATTCGGTTTTGAAATATTCGAGTCCTTTTCGAACATGACCTGCGACCCGCGCCAATACTACTTTTCAACCGGCCTGCGGATTCATTATTATTTAAGGAAATAATAAACTCAGATGAGTGAAGCAACTGCTTCGCACTGCGAAATCTTCCGCACAATCGTTTATCTTTGCACAAATCTTTTCCCCATGCCCCACCTGCTCCTCCTTTTATCACTTCGACTGGCTCAGTGCACCGCTTTTTCCTTTTGTCTTTTATCTTCCGCTTTAGCGCAGACCGACAGCGTCTGGTACAACGGCGTGATTGAATGGCAGCAGGAAATGAACCGTGAATACGCCGATTCAGCTACATCGCCGCTGACACCCGAAGATTGTGCAGTGTTTAAAGGACTTCCGTTTTACGCGCCCAATGCCGATTTCTGTGTGCCGGCAACCCTTGAGCTCACGCCCGACACCAAGCCATTTATCATGAAAACCAGCGGTCCGAAAACACCCACCTACCGTCAATATGGTGTTTTTCATTTTTCCATCAAAGGACAATCATTCTCGCTGCCGGCTTATCAGCGCGTTGAAGTGCTCATCGCCGATGAATACGCCGATTATTTATTTCTTCCGTTTAATGATCTGACCAATGGCAACGAAACCTATATCAGCGGACGTTTTATGGATTGCCGCATTCAGAAAGACAGTGTGTACACGCTCGATTTCAACAAGGCCTATAACCCTTACTGCGCCTATAATCACAAATACTCCTGTCCGATTCCGCCTGCGGAAAATTTTCTGAATATCAGGATTGAAGCGGGAGTCAAGGATAATTAAGGATGTGCGGCGATTGAATCGCCGCACTCATTTTAAAATATTTTGTCCACGGATTACACAGGTTACACGGAATATTTTTTAAAGACTTTAGCTGCCCCATCAGGATGACACTGTTGTCAACAATTATTACTGCGTAATAATCATTGACTGGTTCAGAGCTCGAACACCTCCGTGGAAATGGCTTCAGTCGCAGACTGAAAGACATTTCATCCGTTTAAAATCCATAGATCTGAAAAAGGTGCTTAATCCGTGTAATCCGTGGACAAAAAGAAAAGGAATTAAAGTTTTTCGAAGTTATAGACTTCGAAAAACTTTAATATACTGTTCGACCGCAAGCGGGAAATATTCGTACTCGAGCTCATGCACGCGTGCAGCCAGCATTTCCGGTGTATCGTTTTCCAATACAGGACAATATTTTTGTGTCAGAATTTCACCGTGATCGTATATCTCATCCACCAGGTGCACGGTGATACCCGATTGTCTTTCGCCTGATGCAATCACAGCTTCATGCACATGATGTCCATACATGCCCTTGCCGCCGAAATCGGGCAGCAAAGCCGGATGTATATTGATAATGGCTGCAGGAAAGCGTTTGATGATTTCAACAGGCACCATTTGTAAAAATCCGGAAAGCACAATAACATCTGTTTTCCGCTCCAGCAGCTTGTTTAAAATGACATCACCTTCGCGGAATTCTTTTCTTGAATACACAAAACAATCGATACCAAGACGCTGAGCCCGCTCTATAACGCCCGCTTCAGCATTGTTGCACAAAATATGATCGATGCGTATTTCGGCATGATTTGCAAAATACTGAATCAGATTTTCAGCGTTGGAGCCGTTTCCCGAAGCCCATACGGAAATATTTATCATGGTTGGATGAAATTTATTGACGACAATTTAAAAGCATAACTGAGCACCAGGCCCCAGAAAAAATAACGGCTGCGCAGGTTAACACCGAGAAAAGATTTCATCATTTTTCGGGGAACAAAATACAGCGACCACGCCAGGAAAGCCAGAATCAGACCCATAAACAACGGAAATCCAACTGCATTGAAAAACGAAATTTCTTCGCCCTGTGAAAACAATTCCATTTCGGACGACACCACGCCGACCGGCAATGCAAGCATCATGACAAATGGAAAGACAAGAAAAAATCCGGCTATTTTCCGCTTCAGCGAAGGCTTTCCTTCATTGCGTGGCGATTCTTTTTTCAGAATATACCAATGCAGCCACACCCAGCCACCCATAAAACCAAATGTCATTATGATAACCAGAAAAAGCTGTGTGGCGGCCGGAATCAGTTCAATAACCACCAATGGAAAAATGGCTGACAGCAAAACCATATTGAACATGAGTGCTATGTTATCGCCTCCGCTGAGTTCAATTTTTTTCTCCGCTCTGAAGTTGGGCCGGTTGATTAATAAACCTCCAACATACATGGCCAGCAACACCAGAATAATAATACATAAAATCGTTACACTGCTTTGCGGAGCCGGTTTTTCCGAAGAAAATACCGATGAAAACCAGGGCACCAGAAAATTTCCAAGCAATAAATCCGTCACGACAATTAACGCATCGAAAACATTGGACCAAAGGCGTGGTGTTGCTTTCATATGGGTTTGTTTTTCTGCAACAGCCACAATTTCCGGTATTTTTTATACGAAGCTCCGGCCGATAACCACGAAATTGTAAAGCCGGCTTTTCCGTCCAAAATGCCGAGTTTGAGAAAATAATCGCGGATAAATTTAAACACGGTGGCTGCAATAATACCCGGCCACGATGTTCGCCGACCCGCTTCAAACATAGATTTGGCGAGGATGTCGGTGAATTTCTGAATCTGCTTTAAATGATCCTCGCGGGTGTAATAGCTGTAATGCAACAGATCGCCCGGCAAGTGTTTAATGACCGAACCCGGTTCCATTTCAAAACGGTCGTGCGGATTCAGGCCTGTCCACTGTCCTTTGCGGCTGTCCCAAAGTCGCAGTTTGCGGTCGGGATACCAGCCGCAATGCCGCACCCAATGCCCACAGTAATTGGTCAGCCGGTTCATGGTGTATCCATCAGCTTCGAAATTTTCCTTGACTTTCCTGATGTTTTCGCGCAGCTTTTCATCGGGCGATTCATCGGCATCGAGTGAAAGAACGTGTGGGTATGCGGCCTGCGTGATGGCCCAGTTTTTTTGCTGAATATGACCTTCGAATGCATGTTCCACAAATCGAACGCCTTTTTCGAGACAAATTTCCCGGGTGCGGTCTTTCGAAAAAGAATCAATCACCACAATGTCATCGGCAATATCACGCACCGAATCGATGCAGCGACCAATATTGCGCTCCTCGTTAAACGTGATTATAACAACCGACAGGCTGATTTTCATGTTACAAAGATATAAATTAGTTGTCAGTAGTCAGTTGTCAGTAGTCAGTTGTCAGTGGCCAGTCCGCCGCGGCGGATCAGTAGCCAGTGGCAAGCTGAAAGCGCCGACCGAAGCGGCGGTGTATCCAGTTATGAGTTATGAGTCCGCCGCGGCGGATGGGTTATGAGCGAGTGTTAGTGTTTTATTAACATGCACTTCAAACTTCACTTCATCCTTCCTTGCCTTCCTGACTGCCTGTTGCAGTTAAACCGGCAGGCAGGTTCCTTATTCAGTGTTCAGATTTTTGTCTTCACTTCTTCCTTCGTCATTCCTTGTTCAGTGTTCAGTGTTCTTCATCGTTTACCAAAAAAAATTACAATAGTTGGTTCCTTTGAAAGGGACTACAGGCGTAGTTTAATAACAATAACCTGATGCCCTGGTCCCTGAGCTGAAGCCTGTCCTGAGCTTGACGAAGGGAAGCGCAGGGCTGCGGGGACGAGCTCAATTATTCAGCGCCATGGTAAGTCCGATGTTGAGCAGCATTTTGCCATAACCGACTTCGGCATACAGCGCCGTGTTGTCACTGATATAATTGCGGATACCAAAGACCAGTTCTCCCGAAAACGGCAGAGGGCGGTTCGGCTGACGGTCGCCTGCCAGCGGATCATCGCTTACGAATTTCATGGAAAAAAATTCATATCCGATACCGGCTCCGAAATAAGTATCCCGGGTTTTGGTGGTGGCAAAATGATAATTGACGCGGCCAAGCAAACCCACCGAGATACCGGAATATTTTTCGGCAAACGTCACCGGCTCATAGGTCCAGGTTTCGTAATTGTACATATCAATGGTCTTGTTCCATTTGTATGATGGAACCTGAAAAAAGAAAGTTCCGCCAATGCCTATATAATCGCTGATGGCCGTTTCGTAACGCACAAAAACCGGAGGCAATCCGGTGCTTTTAAAATCCTGCAATACCGAATGTTTACGCGGGATGGCATTGTTTAGTCCATACACCCCGGTTCCGAATGATAAAAAATGATCGCCTTCCTTAAAGCAAAAACGTTTCATGGGCTGGTTGAACAATGTACTGTCGGGCTGCACAGCATATACAACAGAAACGAGACCTGTCAACAACAGAAACAGCTGAACTTTTTTCATAATACCGGTTTTTGCAGCCACTAATATACACAATAATTTCCCCTCAAAGCAAATCTGATTATTTTTGCTAAAGCATTTTGAGGTGCCACTCCATTTTTGAACGCGGATTAACACAGGTTGAACGGATTAACACGGATTTTTGTGCAGTGATAGCAAAAGCCGCTATCGGCAACGCAACTCCGTTGTGTTGATTCTTTACAGCAGCCTGAATTTCGCAAGCTCGCTTGCAAATTCATCCTGTTGTAAAGAATTGCAGCTTTTGCTTTACGTTACAATTACGTAATCTATTTTACCTGCCCGCTGCAGGCGGGTCCGTGTAAATCCGTATAATCAGTGTCCGCTGAGGCGGATCCGTGTTCTAATAGAGAAAACTTTGCACGAGTCAATGTAAACATAAATTGATTTCAGCACCTCATAAAGAAAATGACTTATTTTTGCAGTCTGACATGATGAAAAAACTACAGCTTTTTATATTTCTCATTGTTGCTTCTGCCGCTTCGTTGCTGGCGCAGAAATACGAACTCCGGGGCCGCATTACCGATGCCGAAACCGGCGACGCCCTTCCTTTTGTAAATCTGGTCATTAATCATTCAACACAAGGTTCCATCAGCGATATCGACGGTTTTTACAAACTGATTTCTCTGGAACCGATTCAATTTATCCGGGCCAGCTATGTCGGTTTTCTGCCCGACACCATTGAGGTGAATGGTCAGCCTGTGGTGAATTTTCAAATGAAAAAAACCGCCATTCAGCTCAGCGAAGTCGTGATTCTGCCCGGTGAGAATCCGGCCCACCGTATGATCGACAGCACCATTGCCCACCGAAAAGCCAATGATCCGTTCGAACTGAATTCGTTTTCATACAAATCGTACAGCAAATTTCTGGTGACTGCCGATATCGACACGCTGCTGCAAATCCCTGACCAGGAGCTCGATTCAGCCCGACTGGAACTTAAACAGTTTTTCAATCAGCAACATGTTTTTCTGATGGAAAACCTGGCGGAGCGGAAATTCAAAAAGCCTTCGCTCGACAACGAAATTCTGACCGCCTCGCGCGTGTCAGGGTTCGGCGATCCGATGCTGACACTGCTCATGAGCCAGATTCAGTCGTTTGCTTTTTATAAATCTCAGATTACCATTTCCGATAAAAACTACGTCAATCCTATTAGTCCCGGCAGTACCGACAAATATTTCTTTCTGCTCGAAGACACCATTTACGACGGCGCCGATACTGTCTTTGTCATTTCATACCGACCACGTCGCGGCACCCATTTCGATGCACTGAAAGGCCTGTTGTATATTCATACCGCTGGCTGGGCGCTGCAATGTGTTACTGCTGAACCCGCAGCAGCTGTACAAACAGGTATGTCGGTGCGTATCAAACAAAATTATGCGCGTCCCGATTCCGTTCACTGGTTTCCGTCGCAGCTGCATACCGATATTCTGTTTGCAGGACTCGAAATTGAAAAATATCCGGTGTACGGACATGGCGTGACTGAATTGTCGGAAATACAGATCAATCCTCCGCTGAAGAACAGCGACTTTTCGGCAGCCGCGGTGGTCATAGAACCCGATGCAAAAACCAAAGACAGTCTTTTCTGGGCACAGCACCGGCCGCAGGAGCTTACCGTGCAGGAAGTCAACACCTATCATTTTATCGACAGTATCGGACGCAAAGCACATTTCGACCGCCTGCTCGATGTGACGCGGACCCTCATCAGCGGCTTTATTCCGGCAGGACCGCTGGCCATCGACATCAACATGCTGTATCGCAACAATGCCGCTGAAGGCGGCCGGCCGGGGCTGGGACTGAAAACCAGCTACCGCGTTTCGAAAACCTGGAACCTGTACGGATATTACGGTTATGGCCTGCGCGACGATGAACACAAGTTTGCCGGCCGTCTGGATGTGTCGCTGAAAAAATCCATCGACATGCGCATTTCCGCCGGCTTCAGACAGGATCTGCGCGAATGCGGATCGATGCGCTCCGAACTCGATGCTGCCGGAATTCTCTCTCTGGTTGGCCTCCGCAACTTTATGATCAATCGCGTCGATTATTACGACCGCATTCATCTTGACTTCCATTCGCGCATCGGACGTGTATGGGAATTCTCTTCGCGCCTGTCGCGCACCGCCATCCTGGCGCCTGAAAATGTTTTATTCGGAAGCGAACATCCATACGGGTTTGCAGGCATTCATTCCTTTGTGCTGAGCGACATGAAATTTCAGCTTGTGTATTCGCGCGGCAACAAATTTATTCAGTCCGAAGACTATGCTTTGCCCATTGGCAGCAGCACATCCAGCCCGGTTATTATAGCCGATTTCAGTCAGAGTTTTCCGGATCTGTTTGGAGGCGATATCCGACGCACGGCAGCATCGGTGCGCATTTCGCAGGTGCTCAAATCGCGCTATGCCGGACGTTTTTCGTGGAATCTGCAGGGATATTTTGTTAGTCCGGGAGTACCTTTATCGCTGGCACTGAATGCCCCCTCTTCATATCGCCCGTTTTCGGTATCGGCGCCTGAATCGTTCGAGACCATGCGTATGAACGAATTTTACAGCACCCAATGTGTGTTTTTATTTCTGCGCCATTCATTCGAAAAACTTTTGTTCGGTAACCGCAAATTTTCTCCTAGTCCCGAACTCGTGACCAACATTGCCTTCGGCGAGTATAAAGATCCGTCGCAATTATCAGTTCCGGAATTCAAAACCCTTGAAAAAGGTTATTTTGAATCGGGACTGATGATCAATAATATCCTGGGCACCGGATTCTATTCGCTTGGAATCGGTTGTCTGTACCGCTATGGATCCTATGCCCTGGATACACCGAAAGAAAACATTTCCTTCAAACTGACGCTGAATTATTTTCTCTGATCATTTTGGGAAGGCGTATCGTAAACACGGTGCCTTTTTCCTGATTGCTGACAAAGCTGATTTTGCCATTCAGATAGCCCGTGGTGAGTTTTTTTGCACAATACGTACCCAAACCGGTTTTACCATTTCCGGCGCCCGCAAAACGCGTAAAAATGAGTTTTTGCTGCCGGTCGTCCATGACCGTTGAATTTTTGATTTTAAAGGAGATGGTTGCAGTTGAGTCGATGACGGAAACCAGAATTTCGCTCCGGTCGTGTTCGGCCTCCATGGCGTTTTTGAGCAATCCAGACAATACGAACCCGAGCAGGGTTTTATTGCTGTAAATCATCATGTCGGGAATGGCTTTTTTTACATAGCGGAAACGTAAATCCTGATTCAACCGGAGAGAAACCAGTACTTCATCGACAAACTGTTTCACCGAAAACCACTCCATGGTACCTGGCAGATGTTCGCCTCTTTCAATTTTCTGCAGAATGTCATATTGACTCACCGCTTCTTCAATCTGCATAAGCTGGGCTTTCATCAGCATCTGATATTCCGAATCGGACATATGACCAGCAGACTTCACCAGCGATCGCATGGAGGCCACATTGTTTTTCAGACCTGTCAGAAAAAAGTTTTCCAGCAGATCACGGTATCGGGTATCAGCATTATTTTCAATCACACAGAACATATAGCGGTTGGCCATGTGATCGAATGGCGTGATGGTAACACCCAGATTATAGGTATTGCCGGATTTGTCAAGCAGATGACAATCGTATTTTGATGCCGGCTTGCCTGTTTCGGCATCAAACAGGGCCTGATTAAAGCCGCAATATTTGCAGAATGCCGAGGCCCCGCAGCCACTGCGGCTAACGTCGGAATATTCGCAGCGCATGGCCTCGCCGGGACGAGCGCCAAGCAGTTCTTCGGGGTCCTGTACGCCCAGAAATCTGCTCATGCTTTTGTTTACATATACTATTTGCCGGTTGCGCGATAATATCATAATCATCGCGGAGATGGATTTCAGCATCTCCGGCATATACCTGTTCATCAGCAGTGTGTGTTGCTGCCTTACGTCGGTAACCGATTCGCGTGTAATTACGTCAAACATAGCTATTAGTTTTAATGGTAAATTATTTTGGAATTTAACTTTCCACTTGAACCACTAAAATTATAGCCTTAAATTCAAAAAGTCAATAGGTTAATGAAATAATACAACGAAATTAACAAGATCATCGACGAATTAGTCTTCTTTTTCGAAATAGGTTTTATAGAAATTGAGTTTCTTTTCCTCATCAAACCCGCGCTCAATCCACTCCCGCCTGCCATGAACATAGATGTGGAAGTTCCCGTCCAGCTTTATCACGCTTTTGAAGTGCCTGGCCATCTTTTTAACAGCCCTTTCATTTACCAGGAAGTTCTCGCCCATGTTCAGGTCCTGCTCGCGCGAGAATTGCCTGGCGAAATGGGTAAAGCTGTCCTTGAGTTCGGGTTGTTTTAACACATCTTCCTGAAAATCTTTCAAAGCAAATTCGTCGTTGGCTTTAAAGAAATCCATGCTTTTTATGAGTAATTCTGCCTGGTCGGGACGGGTGGTCTCAAACTCCTCGGGCATTTTTTCCATCACAAAATCCTTGCACATGCGCATGGCCAGCTGCGTACGGTAAAAGCTGTCGATGTTCTGCTTCAGCACCATAAACACATCCATCCACATGCGCAGATCAAGACTTTTGCTTTTTCCCGTGGCCGAAACGATGAAACCCTCATCAAACGCCATGTTGCAGATCAGACATCCCGACAGGAATCCCGAAGGATCGGTCCCCGACTGCATTTCGATGGCATAATTGGTTTCCTTGTTATAGAGTTTCACAAAATTCTTGCGCTCGTCCATCAGATAAAAAGCCACCGCATCGGTTTCTTCGTCATCGACCACAATGCCTTTGAAATAGGCTACCCAGAATTCGCCTCCGTGTAGCTTGGGGTTCTGCATCAGCTCATACAATTCCTTAGCCGCTGCCACACTGGCGTCGATAAATTCCTCATCAGGCGCTGTGAATATTTTCTTGCAGCGGGTATACATCACGTTCAGATTAACATCGGTGTCGTGATAAAAATTATACAACAGATCCTCTTTGCCAAACGGCACCAGCAGCGGTCCACCGAGCGAACTCAGATAAGCCTCGCTGAGCGACACCAGTTCATCGGATAAGGTCAGTCCATCCTCCAGCACTTTGTTTCCAACACGGTGTATGATGAGTTTCGACAGATAGGCGTTTTCGATGTTGATCATGGGGTTGTTTTTTGCAAAAATACAAATTTAGTAGTCATCCGCCGCGGCGGAGCGAGTAGCCAGTTTTCAGTTAGGTTAAGGACAAGGTTAAGGTTGAGGACAAGGTTAAGCAGTTTACGGTCTCCCGCGGCAAAATTATACACAGAGCTAAAAACGTTTACCTAAAAAAATTACGATAGTTGGTTCCTTTGAGGCGATCAGCGTCCGCTGATCGAATAATATTAGCCTCGGGCATTAGCCCGAGGGACGTATAAGAACGCGAAGCACCTTTGAGATGAAAAATCATGCGGAGTAGACGCGCAGAAAACAGCATTGTGAATTGAGCGACACGCCGCATGCCTCATGAATTGTGCGTTGTGCGTTGTGCCCTATGCCGCATGCCCTATGCTTGCACGCCGCCTTTCTACCTGATGACTTTTAACGTTCCACTCGCGCATGCGCTGACCACTCTGCAGTTGGGTCTAGTCTGAAAAAGTAATTCCTGTGGGTTGGGTCTGGAGACTCAACCCTATAACTCCGGCAATACCAATAGCTGTAATGCTCTTATTGAAATTTTGCGGAAAGACAGTTCCCGAAAGGCACATTAATATAACGGGTATAAATGACTTTTTCATTACAATTCCTCCATTTGAATTTTGTAAACATCATTTCCGTCTACGTATTTCAACCACAATTCAGTTTCGGTGAGCCGAGTGATTCGGAAGGTTCTCATTCCTCCAATCTGAAGTGGAAAAACGCCAATACTATCATTGCCATCTGGCCCATCTGGCCGGATTTGATATCTAAGCATCGAAAGCCAAAGAGACTTATTATGATCCTGCAATGAAAACCCTGAAAAAAAATCCATTCTATATTCAATACTGTCCTTATAGAATTTCCCCGCATAATAAAAAATATATTCAACCTCTCTGGTGTTTCTATCATCTAAAAACTCAAATGTCCAGTCGCAGCTATCTTTCCACTGCTGCGTAATATCAACATCGTTTTTTGAAAAATATACAATGTGATAGGTTCCATATAACCTATGCAAGGCCGATTTCATGCTCATACATGGCCCGTCCTCATATTTGCTGCAACCGAAGACAGAGAACAGAATAAGAGCAAGCACAAAAATCTTTCTAATTGATTTTGTTTTCATAGCTTTGTTTTTACGAGGGTTCAATGCAATACTGAGTTATATGTGCGGTTTGAATACTACATTCCCATGGAATGTCATCCTCACATTTGTCCATTCTGATCAATGCATCCAATGCCAGATTTAACTCAGACAAGGTTTCAGTCGCCGATTCATTTTGTCCATTGTCTTTTAATAATCTGTATTCCGTAGCCAGCAATATCATACCCTCTAATCTTTATAGTTTACCCCATTCGGCTCCATTATACTGCAACTCTGTCCCACCAGATCCGTTTGAGTTTCTTGAGGTCATCAATACAGAAGCGCCTTCTTCTGTACCAGGATAAACAAAGTATTTCAACCTGTCTCTGTAAAACCAGTATTTTGTTGCATTCTCATTCAATACTTGCGAATAAATACCTGGCGCACAAATAAATAGAATTAAAAGAATAACTGTTGTTTTCATACTCTATTCTTTGAATTTAATTATATATTCATCACTTCCATCGTTGAGGTACAACCACATTTCATCGTCGGTTAACCGAGTAACTCTGAACATTACGCCACCTTCCTCTGTTGTAATCAACAAAGGGTAAAAATGCCGGCCTGGATACAATGCCGTATCAATCATGTAATTATACATCGGAATATATACATTTTTATCGATTTGAATAAATGTCTGATATCCTGTAGCATAGCTTATTAACGAATCATTGCATTCGATAAAACCAGATACCTCCAAGGATGGAGAATCATCAGGTCGTTCATAATATGGAGAATAAATTTTGAAACTAAGATCGTAATACGACTTCCAGTAATTTGTTAGATCCTCTCCATTTTTTGAGATATATTCAACACGGTATGTCCCATAAATTCTTTTCATCACAGACCTGAAACTTATTTTCGGCCCGTCATCAAATTTACTACATCCTACAACAGATAACAGAATAAGAGCGAGAGCGAAAATATTTTTGATTAATTTTGTTTTCATGGCTTTCAAATTTTTGGTGTTAATTGGATTTTTCTCCTCAATCATTTTCCTCAACTCCTCATTTTCCTTTTTCAGATCAATGACATAGAGGGTGAGTTCTTCAATCTTGCGCAGCAGGGTGCCGTAGCTTTCACCCAAAGATAAACCATTCTCGCTTACCTCGGTTTCGGAAGGCACATCGGGCAGATGACCGTTTCCGGGTGTTTCAGAAATTGGATTTTCATAATTGATCTGTAATTGGTACTGCAATACTATAAAATAAATTATAATTTGTCAAATATGTTTTATTTTTTGTTTGTATTAATTAATATTTTCACTGCGTTTATACGTATTTTATCGACCTGTTGAAGTGAATACACATATTAACACCTGTGTTTTTCGACAGACCATAGCAATATTCAATTAAATAAAACATGTTTCGTGTATCGGCATCCGGTTATGCGAGTGCGAAGCTACCTCATGCTTCATGCATTGTGCATTGTGCTCTGCAGTTGGGTGTAGTCTGAAAAAGTAATTCCTGCGGGTTGAGTCTGGAGACTCAACCCCACAACTCCGTTTAAAAAGACTACACCCAACT
>Ga0074193_1002106_pt1 | contig 19734 bp, 12 predicted proteins | sample EPASupsiteHSE605_FD_64523 | JGI IMG/M metagenome (GOLD analysis project Ga0074193, IMG submission 64523) | Bioremediated contaminated groundwater from EPA Superfund site, New Mexico - Sample HSE6-05 | ecosystem: Environmental > Aquatic > Deep subsurface > Groundwater > Contaminated ... | reverse complement strand
GAGTGCGCCGACCTGATAGGTTCCCGCGGGAGCACGATCGATCCGCTCGCACTCTTCATCTCGTCGGGCCTGACCTCGATCGGCTCCCTGGTGCAGAGCGGGACCGGCATCGCGCTCGCGAACATCCGCCAGGTGCCCGGCCAGGCCGAGGGGCAGGTGAGCGACCTCATCGCCTCCCTCCGCTCGGCCGGGTTCGTCTTCCCGGTGACGATGGGATTCGAGGTCTTCAACGCGCCTCCCGATCCCTTCCGGCTCTCGATCGTCGCCTTCTCGGGGATGAACCTCGCGGGGCGCTGCCGCGAGCTCGGAATCCCGATCCGGACCGAGATCGGGGCAGGGAACATCCCGTACTCGAAGGTCGCAGACGGGAACTAGGACCGGAGCCGTCAGGCGAGCCGGCGGAACTCGGCCGTGGGGCTGCCCGAGGCGGTCGCGATCCGGAGGCGGTCGCCCTGGACGTCGTAGGTCGTCGCGACCCCGAGGGCCTCGAGGAGGTCCCGCTCCTGGGCCTGCATTGCGGGATCGGCGCAGGCGCGCTCGGTGACCGCGAGCGGCCCGACGGCAAGGCTGCTCCCGGTCTGCGTGTACGGCCCCTGGACGATGTTGCACCCCGTGTCGCCCCTGAGTGTCCCGTCCGGTGCAAAGACAAGGGTCGCGTTCGTGCCGGCCAGGACGGATCGCGCGGTCCCGTTACGGTCGGAGAATCCGCTCAACTGCCAGGTCGTGCCGACGAGCGGAGCGGGCGTCGGTGCGGCTGCACGCTCGAAGCTCATGATCCGGTTGCCGCTCCGGTCGGAGAGGAAGAGGCCGTTACCGGAGACCGTGTACCCGCCCGCCATGGGGAGGAGCGCGAAGACCCGCTGCTCCTGGTCCATGACACCGGCCGGGAGCGAGCAGTACATCAGGGTCGAGACGACGGGGCCGACGGTGAGCGTGCTGCCGCTGGCTGTGTAGTCGGCCGAGAAGTGGTTGCAGCCGGCCGTTCCCCCGAGACGGCCCTCGCGATCGAACGTGACGAGCGGGGTCGAGCCGGCGATCGCCGTGACGGTCCCGCCGTCCGCGCCGAGGAACGAGACCAGCTGCCAGGTCCCGAGGAGGGCGGGATCGGGGACGGGCGTTGCGTTCCCGGTCGTGTTGTTCGCGCCGGGCGAGGTCGTGCACCCGGCGCCGAGGACGCCGAGCACGACAAGGGCGATGAGACAGAGGATGATCGTCTTCATACGTCCCCGAATGGCCGGGGGCAGGTAAAAGCTTTCCCCGATCGCGAGGGACGGTAATAGAGCGGGACGTCGACGCGAGCCGGTACGGCCCGTCCGCTCGATCGACGGCGGCCCGGCCCGGCGGCGCCGGACGCTACTCGAACCAGTCCTGCCAGGCGACCTGCCGGCGGAGGTCGTCGGTCTCCGAGGAGCGGCCCGGCTCGAGGAGGGCCCGGATGAAGGAGCGATCCCACCCGAGCCGGTCGAGGGTCGAGAGGACCGCGGCTGGCGTCGGGCCGGCGGCCACGAGCGCGAGGAGGCGTGCAGCCCGGTGTCGCGACCCCGACGCGGCCAGCGCCCCCGGTGCGGCCGCGGTCCAGTGCACCCCGCCATCGGCCGCGACCCAGAGCCGATCCCGCGAGAGCATCGGGGGGAGAGCGTCCCGGAGGGTGACCCGTGAGAGGGCGGCGTCGACACCCCCCTCGAGGACCTCCTTCGGATCGGCAAGGCCCGCCTCGAGGACGAGCCCGACGAGGGCCCGGCGCATGGCGTCCGGGACCGACCCGAAGACGGACCGGGCGCGCCGCTCGGTGGCGTTGAGGAGGTCCGCCACGTCGGCGCAGGAGCAGGCGAGGTCCCCGTCGGCCGCGAGGAGGCAGAGCACCGCGACCTCCTCGGCATCGAGCCCGGAGGCGGCGGTCACACATGCCCCCGGGCCGGTCTGGGAGGCATCGGGGAGTGGTGTCGGCTCCGGGCAATAAACGTTCTGCTCCCTCAGCGCACGACCCGGTAGCCGGCCCCCTCGAGAGCGGCCGCGAGGGCCTCGTCCCAGGCGGCCTCGTCGACGATCCGGCCGAGCCGGTCGCGGTGGGCGGCGAGGAGGGGCTCGAGCCCCGGGTCGTCGACCGCGAGGTGGCGGCACCCCATAACTCGCGCGATCCGCTGGCCGGCTCCGTCGAGGACCAGGAGGCGCCAGCAGGCGTACTCGGCGCAGATGGCCGGCCAGGTCTCGTGGACCGGACAGACGGCGAGGCCGGCATCGTCGTGCCGGAGGAGCGGGCAGGCCCCCGGGATCGAGGGGGCCTCGAGAAGATCGGCCTTACCCGGGTCGAGGGTCACGTGTGTGAGCTCGCCCGTATAGAGGTTCCGGACCGCGAGGTCGCCGGCAGAGCCGCGCTCGAGGGCGTGGACCTCGCCCATGGCCGAGCAGCACTCACCGCAGCGGAGGCAGTAGAAGGGCATGGCTGAATATCAGGAGAGCCCTACAAGGCCCTTACTCGATCCCTTCGTTTCTGCGAAGGAGACGACTGGACTTTTTCCGTTCCTGGCTGCGCTCCACACAGGCCAGGAATGCCTCTATCGTGGATAATTTGAGATGGCATCGCATCCGCAAGAGAGAGTTGAGGCCCTACTCATCAATGCCCTGAAAGATGATCGCGCGGATCTTCTCAAACCGAGCCTCCAAGTCCGACCTCAGCAGGATACTTGCGATCATACGGGCTTTTTCAGCCCCCTTCATGGCGCTTTCACACAACAAGAGAGAATCCTGGCACGGTAGAGAGGTGTTCCCTCGGACGGTGTTCCGGGACCGACGTCGACAAAGCCCTCTTTGTGGAGGTAACGATCCGTCCGGTCGAAGCATACGGCCAAGGAGGAGCATACAAGGCCCCAGGTATGGGGGTTCGCAGTTTCCATTATCCGCAGACACATCCGGGAGCGTACAGCATACTCCGCCGGCCGAGAGTATCAGAGTATCGCGGGTGCCCGCCGAAAGATGAGTGGATGGAGGGCAGGGGAAACGGCGAAAAAGGTGGGATTCGGTCACTTCCAGGATATGCAGAGACCCCGATTCTAATTGTTGGTGACCACGATGTAGCCCGTACGCGTTAAGGTATTCTCCCCGGCCGAATTGCCGGCGGTCAGTACGACCGTGTACGTGCCCCTAAATCTGTACGAATGTGATGGATTCCGCAAAGTTGAGGTGGTACCGTCACCGAAGTCCCAGCGCCAGTATGTCGGCGAGTTCGTCGAACCGTCCGTGAACTGGACCGTCAGAGATTTCTTACCACTCCTTGGCGTCCCCGTGAAATAGGCCACGGGCGCCACAGGCGCTGCAGTAACCGTGATATACCCGGTCTTGATCTCATCGTCCGATCCCGCTGCATTCGTCACAGAGAGTTTCACCGTGTAGGTGCCGGCAGTGGGATAGACGTAGATCGGGTTCTGGGCCGTACTGTCTGTTGTGCCGTCGTTGTTGAAGTCCCAGGCCCACGTGGTCGGGAGATTGGTTGACTCGTCCGTGAACTGGACGGCGAGAGGCACTGTCCCCGAAGTGATATTTGCCCTGAACGCGGCCACAGGTGCGACAGGAGCCACGCTGACTGCGATGTAGTTGGTCTTCACTTCATCGTCCGATCCCGCTGCATTCGTCACCGTGAGTTTCACCGTGTAGGTGCCGGCAGTGGGATAGACGTAGGTCGGGTTCCGGGCGGAGCTGTCCGTGGTGCCGTCGTTGTTGAAGTCCCAGGCCCAGGAGGTCGGGAAGTTGGCGGACTCGTCCGTAAACCTGACAGTGAGCGGGGCGACACCCGAGAGCGGCATGCCGCTGAACGCGGCCGTCGGGGATACCGGAGCGGAGACCCTGATGTACTCCGTACGGGTAACCGGGACCGAGGTGGAGATGGCGTTGCTCGCGGTGAGCGTGACCGAATAATTACCGATCGCCTCGTAGGTGTGCGCTGGATTCTGGACGTCGCTTGTCGTGTTGTCGCCGAAGTCCCAGGACCAGGCCGTCGGACCACCAATAGAGATATCCGTGAACTGGACCGCGAGTGGAGCATGGCCCTCCGTCGGAGTTGCCGTGAAGGAGGCCGTGACCTCGCCGAAGATCGTGATGTAGTTGATACGGGTCAGCGTATCCGTTGAATCGGCGTTCCTCGCGGTCAGCGTGACAGAATAGGTGCCGGCCGATTCATAGGTGTGGTTCGGGTGCTGGACGGTGCTCGTCGTGCTGTCGCCGAAGTCCCAGGACCAGTCTGTCGGGCTCCCAGTCGACTCATCCGTGAACTGGACGGTCATCGGACCCTGTCCCAGGGTCTCATTTGCTTTGAATGAGGCCACGACCCTGGGAACCACGCTGATGTAGTCCGTCTTGGTGATCGTATGATACCGGTAGGCGTTCGCGGCCGTCAGCGTGACCGAATAGTTGCCGACCGCCGCATACGTGTGCGACGGGTTCCGAGCGGTGCTCGTCGTTCCATCGCCGAAGTCCCAGAGCCAGTTGATGATAGGGGCGGCACTTGAGGAAGCATCGTTGAACTGGACCGTAAGGGGTCCGATTCCGCGGGTCGGATTTGCCGTGAAGTCTGCCGCGACCGAGGAGCCGACACGGATGAAGATGGGCTTCACGATGATGTCGGCGCTGTCCGGGTCCAGCTTCTCGGCGATCAGGGAGACCTTGAACGTGCCTTCTGTCGTGTACGTGTGGACCGGGTTCTGTTCGCTTGAAGTAGCCCCGTCGCCGAACGACCATGTCCATTTGGTCGGATTTCCGGTCGAAAGGTCACTGAAATGAACTGTGAGCGGTGCGGTTCCCTCCGTAACGTCCGATGTGAAGTCTGCGACGACGGGCGCATGGACCGTGATCGTGGTCGTTGCTGTCTGGACGACGATATGGTCCCCCGGGGCTGTCTGGTCGTATCCCCTGATCGTGAGCGTAACCGTGAAGGCACGCACTTCGTTCGGCCCGACATTGTAGACGTGGACCGGACTCTGTTCGGACGAGGTGGTGCCGTCCCCGAAGTCCCAGGACCAGGAGTCGACTACCCCGATCGATGTGTCGACGAACATAACGGGGAGCGGCGAGATACCCACGGTGACGTTCGGTGAGAAACCGACCTGCATCGGCGGGCCGACCGTGACCGCTTTGGTGACGATGATGGGGTCTTTGAGGTACGGGGACCAGACGGTGAGGGCGATCATCCCGATGTTGTTGGTGGTGCCGTCGGGGTTGAGGAACGTGAAGACCTGACTTTTGCTAGGATGAGTGGGAAGGTTGCCATAAAAGGGGCCGAACCGTGTCGTTGTCCCATTCCGGCCATCGGTCACATCCCATTGCCAGACAGTTGCGTTGAACGATGAGGTCGGGGAGGCCAGGCAGGTAACCGAGAGCTCCCGGTTGCCGCTATTGCGGGGCTCGATCGTGAAGTCGACGGGGAGGGTCTGGCCGGACATCGGGTCCACCTGGATGATATGCGCGGTCGTATCGTGTGCACCCGTCTCCGGATTGGAGACGGTCAGTGTCACCGAATACGTGCCTTCGTACTCATAGATATGGTCGACATGCGCACCAGGGGCCGTCGTCACGAGTGTCTTGCCGTCGCCGAAGTTCCACAACCAGGTCGTAATGTCGCCGCTGGAGGTATCATCGAACCAGACCCTTCCGTCGGGGTCCGAGACGACTGTGCCGGTGAACGGGGTGAAGTTGGCGTGCAGACCGTGCAGCGTTGCGTTCCAGTTCGTTGTCGGGGTAGGGACCGGGGGTTGTGTGCGCGCGACGTACGGTACTCCGGGCACGCCGGAGCCCGCCAGCACGGCGGGGCCGAGCGGACCGTAGATACCGGACGGGTCCCAGCTCGCGATGACCGATTCGCTGCCGTCGCCTTTCCAGCTCAGAACAAGGGCAATCCAATCCGCTTCAATCACGTTACTGAAACCGTTATTCAGGGTGGTCTCACCGGGCTGGAGGCAAAGCCACGCTCTGAGATCTTCCGGTGAATCGAGCGTACCGTCGGGTTTTGTCCCAGTTACGACCAGATCGCTCAGGAGCAGGGGGTCTCCCCCCTGATGAATGATCTTGATCGCACCCGGCGACCCGCTGATCTCGATCATGGCGGCCGGCACCGTCGTCGAGGGGGGCGATGACAGGGTGGTGGCCGAGATGATTCCGGCCGAGATCGCGAAGATCCCGATCAGTAACACGACACCGAGTATCTCGGCGTTGGCATTCTCGTTCTTTCGCGCTCGGTCGGCCATAATTCCAAAGAGGGGTTGTTCAGAGTTTCACGTAATTGCCCTCGACGAGCAGCGTATTGAGCCCAGGCTCGAGCCAGATCATCATTATGTTATTACCCTCGCCTTCCGAGTTGTCGTGAAGGATGTGCATTTTCGTGAACTGGAGGGGCGTACCATTGACCACTTGCGGGATCACGTCTTTACCGTCGAGTCGAAGCCATGTCCACGAGCTGTAGGACGGGTGCTCATAGGTCAGGTTCGATTGGACCGAGTTCTTGTTGATATTCGTGATCCTGATGTCGGTGATCATACCCGAGGCGCCAGGCACATCGACCCACGCTCCGGCGCTGTTCATCTTTTGCATCGTGATATTGAACGAAAACTCGGTCAGGCTGGTTGGACCTTTCGTGACTGTGAGCCGGCCCCGGTCCTGGTCGCCGTTGATGACGAACCGGACCTGCTCGTTGTTGCCGAACGTGAACGTGGTCGTCCCGAATGTCACGTGGTCGCCGCCTTTCGTGTCGACCTGAAGATAGCTCCCACCCACGAGGTGTCCTTTAACATCGGGGTCTGACGGCTCCGTCTTCTCCAGGCGGACCACATGGCCCCCCGCATCAACGGGCACGTGCATGTTCTTGAACTCCTGGTTCGTTGCGCCCGGCGGCACATTCTCGATCATACCGGATGCCGGCATGTACGGAGTCCACGCTGCAGGGTCCATCGTCTCCTTGAGCGAGTAAACGGCAGGCAGGCCGGAGACTTCGAACTCGTAGTACCCGCTTGAGTTCGTCCACGTGGTATTCGTCTGGCCGACCTGCATGTCAGGGAGATCACCACTTATCAGGGTCAGGTCGATCTGAATGCCGTTGACCGGTCCGATCAGGTCCCCAGTCGTGTAGTACCCCCACTTGTACCCCGAGATCTTCTTTGGCGGGATGATCCGTTCGTTCTCGAAGTCCTGGTCCGTCGCACCGGGCTCCACATTCTCCCTGACACCTGAAGACGGGCTGTACGGCCGCCATACGTTCCGGTCGACCACCTCGGTGAGGCAGTATCTCGGCAGGGTGCTCGGGATCTCGAAGTCCCACCAGCCCGGGACTTCGAATTCGTAATACCCGTCGGCGTCCGTCGTGTCGGTCATTCCCTGCGATGGGAACCCGGGGACATCGCCGCTAGTCAACGTCAGGCTGATGACAACCCCCTCCTGAGGCCCAATCATCTCTCCCTTCCACGTCACGTTGTACTTGTGGCCGGAGATCTTCTTCGGCGGGGGCGGCAGGCGATAGTTCGAGAAGTCCCGTTCAGCAGTGATCTGGTTGTGATTCAGGAAAATTGAGTCGTATCCCCCGCTCTTCGGGCTGTACGGGTCCCAGACGGTCAGGTTGACCTCCTCCGCCAGACTGTATCGACCTTCTCCGGATGGCACGGTGAACGAGTAGTAACCGTCACCATTGGTCGTGGCGACCATCCCCTCCGAGGGAAAGACGAAGTCGCCCTCCGTCTTCTTCAGGCGCATTGTGACTCCGGCCAGTGGACCGATCGGCTGACCGCTTGAAGTCACGTTCTGTTTGTACCCCGAGATAATCCACGGGGTCAACGGTGATTCCGGGTTCTCAGCGGGGGGCTGATCAGTGACGTCGAGCCTGCGAAGCACCGTCTCTCCCCCGCTGCCGTCCTTGAACGTCAACACCACGCTATGGGGATTCGGGGGGACGTTCGTTGTGATATTCAGGTCTCCATTCAACGACCAGGGAGGCAGCGGATCAACGGGGGTTATGTCATCCCCATCGACAATGATCCTGTAATCCCCCCAGTTGAGCGTGTCCCCTCCTGTGTGGTGGAGCACCAGATATGGGACTGGCGCGTCCGTATCATTCTTGATGGCTGCAAAACTCAGGTGCGGCATCTCCTTCGGTGTCGACTGCCCGAACACGAATGATGCGACCACCGCACCGCCGATCACGACCAGGCCGACCAGCAGCACGGCTCCGATCACCTCGGAGACACCTGATTCCCAGCGCTGATTTGGATCCATTGAGTCCTCTCCTACTCTATCAGAGTCGGTACATTCTCCATCCGCATGTGGTACTCAGCCACGAGCGCCTCGAACTGGACATCGTGAATGTTGGGATTGGTTTCGTGATCGTCCCTGACGTACCCGACGATATCGATCCTGGCCGTGGTACCAGACAACGAAGTAATGTAATAATTGGAGTTAAGGCCGGATCGGGCGGCAGTTCCGTTAAATATCGTACTCCAGGCCTGAGCTGCCTGGCGGCTTCCTTCGAACGTCAAAGAGACGTTCGAAAATTCATCCGGTTGCGGTTTATCACGTGCTTCGATCACGATCGGGTCTGCGGAGAGATTGGTCTCCACCCGGATGGGTGACGTCGCGCCGAACCCCCCCGATTTGGCACTCAGGTTCACGACGACCATTCCGGCCTTCGTCTGGTAGCCCGTGTCCCCCGCATCGGGGGGATAGATGGAGAGAGGAGGAGCCTGTACAACCATTACCCTCTCGGGCTCCCCTCCCGTCAGATCCCACTGCCGGAGGAAGACTCCGCCGAGCTGGTAATAGTACTCCTGCTGGAGCCAGTAGTTGTTGTGCGAGGTGTAGACGAGAGCCGGGGGGGTTTTATTCCAATTTAGTACTTCTGTTCCGTTCCGCCAGCCCGAGATCGTGAACCGATCCCCTGTCCTGACCGAGACCTCTGCAGAGGCCGGGATCGGGGCGAGCAGGGGCATGTACCGCGAGATAAAACCCTTCTCCCGGGCCGTGCCGGCGTTGATCACGTGGCGTAGCGTCACCTGCCCGGTCGAGATGCTGTAGAGGGTCAATCGGTCTATGACGGGAGAGGGGTCAAGCGGGACGTATGGTGTACTGTTGTTCGGGACCGTCGGACTGTTCAGCCAGAGCTGGTCCACACTCGTCTTGTAGTCGACGAACCAGGCCCTCACGCCGTCCATCTCCTTGATCTCCACCTCTCTGCCCTGGACGGGAACCCCGTACAGCAGGTACAGCGAAAGCCCGGCCATCACGACCGCGAGGATGAAGATAAAGCCCACCACCTCGGAGATTCCGTCCTCGGCGAGAGGCCCATCCATGGCGTTTCGATGTAGCATTACTTCTCCGCGTATATTATAATTTGCAAATATGAAATAGAAAGGTATGCAGTCCCATCAGATTTCCGAGGCACCGCGAGCTATCTCCACCAGAAACATGGATATGGGAGAGACCCAACGATTCAATCATACGACAGGTAATAATCATTCCCGCTCCCCGCTCGGTTGATGATCGGCATCCTGTTGCCGACGGCCGTGATATGGAACTCGGAGTCGGTGACCGGTTGCTGGTACTTCGTTTCGTCCTTGTACCACCCCAGAATGTTCTGATACCCGCGATCTCCGATCACGCTGCTCTGCTGGAAATTCTCGACGATGATCCGCCGGGAGAAGGATAACCAGAGGGCCCATCGCAGGTTTTCGGAGGAGCTGCAGTCCGTCAGCGTGATGTCCGAGCTCGCCTTGCAGACCTTCCACCCGTAGGTGCTGCCCTGATCGGAACACCCGGTGAACGAGCTGTTTTCGCCGCTGTGGACGTAGAACCCTGAATTCCGATTTTTAAAAGATAGGCAGTTCACGAGGTGGGTATCGCGCGAGAGGTAGTAGCCGGACATGAAGAAGTGGCTGCCGTAGGTGTTCCGCTGGCCGTTGTTCGAGCTGATGCAGTCCCTGAAGCGGATATTCTTCGAGACGGTCCGCGCGCCGATGTTCTCGCCGTTGCTCCCGTAGCGTGCCCCGGGCTCGAGGTGGAACCCGGACTCCCAGTTGTTGTCCGCAATGCAGCTGACGACCTCACAGTTGATCAGGTCCTGCCACTCGTGGAAGTCGAAGCCGGTGATCCACTCTGAGCGCGACTGATTGCCTGCCACGACGCCCGGGTCACCGACTCGGCCGTATCCGCACCTCACGGCACGACAGTTGACGAACCGGATGTTCGTTGTGGCGCGGACCTTGCCGTCATTATAGTCCTGGTTCATGTTGAAGCCGTGCGTATGCGAGTTGACGACATGGCACTCGTAGAACTCGACGTCGTCAATCACGTCCACGGGCGGCGCCACCCAGACAAAGAACATCCCGTTGCCGGAGGCCTCGTGCCATACGCCGTCGAGGTCGACGCAGGTCGCCCGGACGTCCTGTACCCGCACATGGCTCCTCGTGACCATCACGAAGGCGTTCCCACGCAGCATGAAGCCCTTCGAATCGTCCCCTATCTTCCCACCGAGGTTCACGTACTCGGCGCTGACGGTGATCGGCAGGTACCCGGAACCCCCATTTGCTTTGGTCTCGATCGTCGTGGACAGTGAGCCCTGGCCCCAGAGCGTGGTATGGTCGCGCATCGTGATCCGGCCGGAGCACTTGAAGTTCCCGTCGAGCAGCTCGACGATTCCGCCCTCGGCGATGGTGATCGCGTCGTTTATCTCTTGCTCGTCGTTGACGCCGTCACAGACGAAGAGCGGCGGGTCTGGAGGTATGATGGTCGAATCCTTCGCCGCGACGTAGACGTGCTTGCCATTGAGCGGAGGGAAGAGTGGTTGGGGGTCGCCCGTCGCGGGGAACTGCCATGCGAGATCGCCGTACTCCCCCGCGGCGGGGAACGGGGGCGGCAGGTCGATCGTCTCCTCCGGGTCGAACGAGGGGAATACGTAGCCGAACCCCCACGGCGAGCTCGGGGACCGGAGCAGGGTGTCGCCAGATCCGCCCGTGTAGACGAGACCTACTGATCGAGCTCCCGAATGCCCGGTAATACGTATCTTTCCGCCCAGTATCCAGGGCTCACTTGGGTCAGGCTCGATCTCCCATTCGGAATCACTGATGCGGACGCCGTCGATCACTATTTGGAAGTCACCGCTACGGAGACTATCTCCACCCTCATGCTCAAGGTAGATCGCGTTGTTGATCTCTTTGATATTGTACTGCACCCTCGGGATCTTCTCGGGCAGGGGCTGCGAGGTCACGTAGGTACCCACGATCGCGGCGCCGATCAGCACGAGGGCGATGAGCAGCACACCCCCGATCACCTCCGAGACGGCGTCCTCACGTTTCGTCATACTCGAACGTCACCTGGAGAGGCGCTTCGATCAGGTTGAACATTACGTCCTTGGAGACGGCGGGGTCCGCCGTGAGGTTTCGGATATTGAGAACAGGTGTCGTTCCACTCTGAGTGATCTGGAACCATTGGTGCGAACCGTCGGTCAGGCCTCCGATCTCGGCAGGGTTGGCAAGACCACTCCTCCGTGCCGCATCGACGAAAGCCTGGCGCCACGCCGCTGCCCATTGCAGATTCCTGGCGTGTATCTCTACCGTGACATTATCGACACGGGCGTTCTCGTACGACGAGGTCATGGACTCGCGCAGCCGTGTCTCCACGCGCAGGGGGCCCGTCCCTCCGATCGTCCCCACCTCCCTTGTCAGGTTCACCAGGCAGAGGTTCAACTTCATCGAGGGAATGTAGTCCTCGCTCGTGCCGTTTCCGTATCCGTAGAGCGAAAGCGATGGGGCGACCTTGGACGAGACCCCTTCATTCTTCTGTTCGAGGAAGACCCCCCCCATCTCGTAGCAGTAGGTCTGCTGGATCCAGTAGTAGTTGTCCGTCGAGTAGTTGAGCGACCCGAGAGGGATACGATCCAGCACGGTCGTGCCGTCAACCTTGAGGGTGAGAAAATCCCCGCTGTCAGCGGCGATGCTCATCCTCGCCGCCGTCCCAATCGGGCGCATGAACGAGAGAAAGAGCCCGTTCGACTGCGTGTTGCCGCCGCCGGTCCCGAGATCGAACGACGTCGACAGCGAGATGCCCCGCGTCCCCGAGACGGACAGGTCGCCGAGCGACCGCAACCACAACCCGTCCACGCTCGTCTTATAGCTCACGAACCGGTCCTTGACCAGGTTCATGTGCTCGATCTCGTCCTCGCGCCCCTCAGCCGGCACGACGTACTGCAGGTAGAGGGTCGACGCCACGACCACCAGCGCGAGGATCAGCACGAACCCGACGATCTCGGAGAGGGCGTCTTCGGGGTTCGGGCGGAGATTCAGGGGCACCAGGATGATCATTGGCGTGACCTTCTCATAAACGTGAGGATAGAAACCCCACCGTACCCTCCGGGGCTATGAAAAAATCGCCGCCGTACTGCCCGGGAACACCGCGCGGTCCGCCGGCGCCGACGCCGCAGGGGGCCTCGAGGACTATCCGGGACGCGTGCGCACACAATGGCTTGAAGTTTCCATCCGATCAAACAGGAGATGAGAGAGTCCATCACGACCCCGATCGTCGCCTCCATCGTCCGTCGGCTGCCTCGCCCGGCCCTCGCCGGAGCCCTGGCCGTCGCACTCGCCCTGCTCGTGCCGAATGCCGGCACCGGGCAGGACCGGACCCCGGCGTGCGCCGACCGGCCCCGAGCCTCCGGTGCGGCCGGGAACGGCGGGGAGGACTTCGAGGCCCTGGTCGAGGCCGCGCCCTCGCCGATCGTGGTGACGCGTCCTGCAACCGGCCGGATCGCGTACGCGAACCGCCGTGCGCTCGAGCTCATGGGCGTCGAGCGGGGCGCGCTGGAGGAAACCTGCGTCTGGGAATGGTACGTCGATCCCAAGGACCGCGCCCGCCTGCTCGCGCGCCTCGAGGCGGAGGGGGCGGTCCCCGAGTTCGAGACGCGGATCCGCCTCCCCGGCGGCCGGGTGCGCTGGGCCTCGCTCGAGGCCGGCCCGGCCACGTTCCGGGGCGAGCCCGCGCTCGTGGTCTCGTTCCGGGACGTCACCGGGTGGAAGGAGACCGAGGCCGCCCTGCGCCTCTCCCGCCGGCACCTCGCCCGGATCATGGACGCGGTCCCGGTCATGATGGCCTGCCTCGACGCGGACGAGCGCCACATCGTGGTGAACCAAGCCTACGCCGACTGGTTCGGCCAGCCGATCACGCGCCTGCTCGGCCGGAAGGCCGTCGAGTCCCTCGGCACCGGTCACTACGAGCGGTTCGCTCCACTCTACCGCCGCGCGCTCGCCGGCGAGACCATACGGTTCGAGGACCGTGTCCTCGACCGGCAGGGGCGCGAGCGGTACCTGTACGCGACCCTCCTCCCGCACCGGGAGCCCGCTGGCGAGGTCTCGTCCTTCTTCGTCGTGCTCTGCGACACCACCACGCGTCGCCGGCACGAGGAGGCCCTCCGGCAGGCGAACGCCCGGCTCAACCTCCTCTCGACCGTCACGCGCCACGACATCCGGAACCAGCTGACCGCGCTCTTCGGCCGGCTCGACCTCGCGGCCGAGGCCGGCGACCGCGAGGAGCAGGAGCGCGAGATCCGCCGGGTCCGGGCCAATGCCGAGGCGATCTGGACCATGATCGAGTTCGCACACGACTACGAGCACGTCGGGCTGGACGGGGCGGCCTGGTTCCGGCTCGAGGAGACCATGGAGGAGGCCGTCCGCGAACTCGGGGAGGGGCGGCTCGCGGTCGAGGCCGCGCCCGCGGGGCTCGAATGCTATGTCGACCCCCTCTTTCCCAAGGTCGTGTACAACCTGGTCGAGAACGCGGCCCGGTACGGTGCGTCCGCCATCCGGTTCGAGGACCGGGAGGAGGGAGACGGGCGCCTCTCCCTGGTCGTCGAGGACGACGGGTGCGGTGTGCCGGCCCACGAGAAGGCCCTGATCTTCGAGCAGGGCTACGGCAAGAACACGGGCCTCGGACTCTACCTCGCCCGCGAGATCCTGGGGATCACGGGCTGCACCATCGTCGAGGACGGGGCGCCGGGCGAGGGGGCGCGGTTCACCCTCGTCTTCCCCCCCGGGGCCTGGCGCCGGGGCTAGGCACCCTCGTCGACGGCCGCGAACTCCTCGCTCGCGGCCTCTCCCCCGACGCCGCGGGGCTCCGGCGCCGCAGCCGCGAGGAGTCGGAGATAGTACCGGTCCACGTACTCCTTGACCATGCGCCGGGCCGAGAACCGCGGGGCGCACGAGCGTATCGACTCCTTCATCATCCGGACCCAGCCCTCGGGGACGCCCGAGGGCCCGGCCTCGTAGTAGTGCGGCGCGATCACCTCCTCGAGCAGGCGGTAGACCGCATCCGCGTCGGCCCGGGTCCGGTCCCGGTCGGACGCATCGCTGCCGAAGGCCCAGCCGTTCCTGCTGTTGTAGCCCTCGAGCCACCAGCCGTCCAGGATCGAGCAGTTCACGACCCCGTTCATCGCGGCCTTCATCCCGCTCGTCCCCGAGGCCTCGAGCGGAGGCAGGGGGTTGTTGAGCCAGAGATCGACGCCCTGGACCAGGTACTGCGCGGTCTGCTCGCCGTAGTCCTCCATGAACGCGATCCGGCCCTCGAACTCGGGAAGGCGGGCGAAGCCGTGGATCCGCTGGAGGAGCCGCTTCCCCTCCTCGTCGGCCGGGTGCGCCTTGCCCGCGAAGATCAGCTGGACCGGCCGCGTCGGGTGGGTCAGGATCCGCCGGAGCCGCTCGGGGTCCGAGAAGACGAGGTCCGCCCGCTTGTACGTCGAGAACCGGCGCGCAAACCCGATCGTCAGCACGCCCGGGTCCATCAGCACCCCGTCGGCCACGAGCCGGGCCGGGTCGCCGGTCCCGGCCGCGAACGCGCGCCGCCGGCGCTCGCGCAGCCGGCCCAGGAGCTCCGCCTTGAGTTCGAGGTGGAGCTGCCAGAGCTCGGCGTCGGGGATCGCCTCCACAAGCCCCCAGGCCTCCCCGGCATCGTGCTCATCGAGCCAGCCCGGGCAGGTCCCGAAGAAGTATCTATCGTAGAGCCGGGCCATCCGGGGGTTGAGCCAGGTCGGCAGGTGGACCCCGTTCGTGATCGCGTCGACCGGGACCTCCTCCGCCGGCCGCCCGGGCCAGAGGGCGGAGAAGAGATCTCGAGAGACCGCGCCGTGCCGCTCCGAGACCGCGTTCGCGTGCTCCGAGAGCCGGAGCGCGAGCACGGCCATGTTGAAGCCGTCTCCGGGCGCGTCGGGGTGACGGCCGAGGGCGAGGAACTCCTCCTCAGAGAGCCCGAGGCCCTCGTGGTACCGGCCGAACGTCCGCTTCATCAGGTCGTCGGAGAAGACGTCGAAGCCGGCCGGGACCGGCGTGTGGGTCGTGAAGACGGAGACGTCGCGGACCTGACGCACGGCCTCCCCGTAGGGCACCCCGGCCTCGACCCGCTCTCGCACGAGTTCGAGCAGGGCGAACGCCGGGTGCCCCTCGTTCAGGTGGACCGCCTCGGCTTCGACTCCGAGCGCGGTGAGCATCCGCCGGCCCCCGATGCCGAGCACGATCTCCTGCTGCAGCCGGAGCTCGCGGTCGCCCGAGTAGAGACGGCTCGAGATCGCCCGGTGCGCGGGCCCGTTCTCGGGATGGTCCGTGTCCAGGAGATAGAGCGGCACCCGGCCCACGTCGACCCGCCAGACATGGGCCGCGATCGACCCGTCCGCCAGGGGCACGCGGACCACGAGCGGCTCGCCGTCCGGCCCGGCCACCCGCGTGATCGGCGCGGCCTCCCGGTCGAGCCGCTCGGCGATCTCCTCCTGGTACCCGTCCGCGTCGAGGCGCTGACGGAGATAGCCCTCCGAGTACAGGAACCCGATCGCGACCACGGGCACGTGCAGGTCCGAGCACTCCTTGAGGTGGTCGCCCGCGAGGAACCCGAGGCCGCCCGCGTAGAAGGGGAGCGAGTGGTGCAGGCCGTACTCGGCCGAGAAGTAGGCGATCGTCCGGTCGTGGTCGCCCCCGCAGGCCTCCTGGAACCAGCCGTTCCGAGCGGTCATGTACCGGCGGAACCGGTGCAGGACGGTCTCGTACCGGCAGAGGTAGTCGGGGTCGGCGGCCGCGGCCGCGAGGGCCTCCGCGGGGAGGGTGCGGAGGAGCCGGATCGGGTTGCGGATGCTCTCCTCCCAGAGCGGGCGCGAGAGCCGTTGGAAGAGTGACTGCGCCTCGGGGTGCCAGGACCACCAGAGGTTGTAGGCGAGGTCGACAAGCCCTGAGAGCCGCTCGGGGACGTGGGAAAAGTCGGTCTGTCGGTCCACGGGATCACGTCCGAGCGGAGCCGTGGCCGGCCAGGGGAGACGGGCGAGAGGAGGCCTCGCGGCCGTAGGTCGCGGTCAGCTCGGCAAGGTCGGCGGCGAGCGAGACCGGGAGTCTCCCCGGCGGACAGCGCCACTCCCAGTTGCCTATCGGGGTTCCGGGGGTGTTCATCCGGGCCTCGCGCCCGAGGCCGAGCAGGTCCTGGAGCGCGACGACGAGCGTGGTCGAGACCGACTGCATACAGAGCCGGATCATCGCGTCGGCCACGTCCGCCGGGCCCACGGGCCGGCCCAGGTACCGGCCGAGGCGAGCGCGCTCCTCGTCGCTCGCGGCCTCGAGCCAGCCCCGCGCGGTCGGGTTGTCGTGCGTCCCGAGGTAGAGCACGCTCGGCCGGTCGTGATTGTGGGGGATGTGGCGGCTCGAGACCATGTCCTGGCCGAGCCCGAGGAGGAGGATGCGCATACCCGGGATCTCGAAGGTCTCGAGGAGGGTCCGGGCCTCGGAGGCCACGTGTCCGAGGTCCTCGGCGATGAGGACGAGCCCGGGGTGGGCCTCGTAGACGTGGGTGAAGAGGTCCTCGCCGGGGCCCGGCTGCCACGCACCGCGGGCCGCGGAGGGCTCGCCGGCCGGGATCTCCCAGTACGAGGCGAAGCCGCAGAAGTGGTCGATCCGGACGACGTCGTAGAGCCGGGCGAGGTGGCCAAACCGCTCAACCCACCAGGAGTAGCCGTCGTGGTGGTGGGCGGCCCAGCGATAGACCGGGTTGCCCCAGCGCTGCCCCTCGGCCGTGAAGCAGTCGGGGGGCACGCCCGCGACCGCCTCGGGTCTCCGGTCCCCGTCGAGCTTGAAGAGTTCGGGCCTGGCCCAGACGTCGGCCGAGTCGTAGGTGACGTAGATCGGCAGGTCGCCGATGATGCGGAGGCCCTGCTCGGCGCAGTAGGCCCGGAGGCGCCGCCACTGGTCGAAAAACAGGTACTGGAGAGCCCGTTCGCAGTCGTACCGGTCCCGGTCCCCGAGGCGGCGGCGGAACGCGTCCAGCGCGTGGGGGAGGCGGGCGCGGAGCTCGTCGGGCCAGTCGTTCCATTCGAGGTCCCCGAAGTGCTCCTTGCACGCGACGAAGAGGCAGTAGTCGTCGAGCCAGCCCTTCTCACGCTCGGAGAAGGCCTCGAAGTCGGGCGGAGGCGCCTTGAGGAAGCGCCTGGCCGCCCGCTCGAGGAGGGGGAGCCGGTAGGCCCAGACCGACGTGAAGTCGACCCGGTCCTCGGGGAAGGCCGGCAGGGGCCGGAGTTCGTCCTCGAGCAGGAACCCGTCGTCGACCAGGAGTTCGAGGCTGATGAGCAGCGTGTTCCCCGCGAAAGCGGAGGGGCTCGAGTAGGGCGAGTTTCCGAACAGGGACGCTGTGGGAGAGAGGGGCAGCACCTGCCAGTAGGTCTGTCCTCCTTCGACCAGCAGGTCCGCGAACCGGTAGGCCCAGGGGCCGAGGTCGCCGCAGCCGAACGGCGACGGGAGCGAGGTGACGTGGCAGAGCACGCCGCTCGCCCGCTGTCGGAGAAGCGGCTCCGGGGGAGACGAGAGACCGATCCCGTGCGTCGCATCCAGGATCGTGGGGCCGGACCAGGTCAAAGGAGCCGCACCCCGAGGTACCCAGTGCAAACGGAGAAGCGGGCGGTCCGGACGTGCCCGGAGTCGCCCGACAGAGTTCCAATCCGACCCTGATGAGACATATCTATATGATATTGCTGTGGAGAGTCATTTTAAACACTCCGATTCCAGCAGGGCGAAGGGCGGAACGGTAGCGCCTGATTTGCGGCGAAAATCCCCGATAAATCACCTGGAACGCCCGTATCGAGGCGGTCCGATTCCGCCTGAAGCAGCGGTCGCAGAGAGGACGACGTCGGCGCGCAGACGGAGAGGGAGGGGCACGGATAGAAGAGAGGGCCTGGTGGGCGAGGGTCACGGCACGGGAAGGGGGTCTCTGCGGCGGGCCAGCTCGTCGACCCGCTCCTGCATCGCCTTCCGGACCTCGCCCCGGTTCCGGCACCGCGCCAGTCGCTCGGCCAGGACCTGGTCGTCGAGCACGTCCCGGCACCAGTGGACGAAGTCATGCCGGGCGAGGTGGCCGGCGACGACGCGCTCGGACGCGGTGGAGACCATTTCGAGGCACTCGGCCAGACTGTGGGCTGCACGCCCGGGGGTCGCACCGTCGTGCCCGAAGACGAAGGCCTGCTCGGGCGGAAGCGTCCTGAGTGTCATGGCCGCCTTGCGGGAGCGGACCTGCGATGCCGACCGCTCCTCCAGGGCCGAGAGCGCCCGCATGAAACGGGCGAAGGTCTCGACCGTCGCCTCGTGGTCGACCGCGGCCTGCCCCCAGCCGCCCGGGTGCACGGCCATCCCCCGGAAGTGGTCGGTCGACGAGAGGTGGTGCCAGACCTCCCGGTCCGGGAGCCAGGTCGAGGCGCGGACAAGGGCGGCCGCGGCCGACCGCTGCAGGCCCGTCTCGAACCACGACATCCCCTCGTCGGGCTCGGTCCAGCGGACCTCCCGCCCGGGACCGGGGGCCTCGGCCGGGAGGGCCGACAGGAGGCCGGACGGCGTCGCCGTCTCGACCCCGGCCCGCTCGAGCGCGGGGGGCAGGGACTCGATGAACCCTGAGAACCGGCTCCCGTCGACGAGCCGATCGAGGTCCAGCCCGATCAGGACGCACTCTCCCGGGGCCTCGGCGAGACGGCCGGCGTAGGCCGCCACGGCGAGCGGGCCTGCGTCCCGCCCCGGAGAGACGCAGGTCGCGAGGTCGTCGGAGAGGCGGCCGTGTCGGAGCAGGACCGCGCCCGCGCCCGAGCGATAGACGAGGGTCGGGTCCGGGTTTTGGAGCAGGCACCAGCGCGGGTCGGTCAGGACGGCCGTGCAGCCCGCGCGGGCGAGCGCATCGGCCATCGGACGGGTCACACAGAGCTCGGGCGGACAGAAGACCGTCGGCTTCGCGCCGAAGGCCGACTCCATCCGTTCACGGTGGTGGAGCACCTCGGCCGGGAGCTGGCCCCGGCCCGGATAAAGCAGGCCGAGCCCGTGGTGGTACGGCGCACTCAGCACCTCGGTACCGGGGTGGCGCGCGACCCGGGCGAGGGCGGCGAGCGCATCGGGCGCGTGCCGCTCGAGCAGGTCCACGAGCGTGCCCGAGACCGAGAGGGCCAGGAAAAGCCCCAGGTCGAGCCCACGGAGGAGCGTTCCTGCGGCCGGCAGGAGGGAGCCGTCCGCGAGATCGCGGATCGCCCGACCGAGGTCGGTCTCGAAGTAGAGCTCGATCGGGTCCCTGCGGGACCGTGCCCTCAGGGGAACCGGCCGCAGGGGAAGCCCCCTGTGGAGATCCAGGGCCAGACAGACCTTCTTCTCCGGCCTGCCCATCCCTCGCATCAGCAGAGGCGTGCGCCCCGCCGGCATTTCAATTTACCCGCGACGGGTCTCGATCCCG
>Ga0074193_1002104_pt1 | contig 19755 bp, 20 predicted proteins | sample EPASupsiteHSE605_FD_64523 | JGI IMG/M metagenome (GOLD analysis project Ga0074193, IMG submission 64523) | Bioremediated contaminated groundwater from EPA Superfund site, New Mexico - Sample HSE6-05 | ecosystem: Environmental > Aquatic > Deep subsurface > Groundwater > Contaminated ... | reverse complement strand
TGAAGCTGCCATAAAAAAGATATTGATTCATCTTAATCTCTGGCTGCCGGACAACCATGACCCTCCACCTGGCAGCATTATGCTTCAAGTTCAACCGCACAGAAGCTTTGAGTGGTGGGAAGCTGTTAACCAAGTATCAGACCTCGAGTATGTGGATGACAGCATGCAGAAGCCTTATGAAGATGATTTTTCACAGCAGACACCCTATGAGAACTGGGATATTTGATATGGAGGGATTTGTATTTGTTGCTTCCCGCTCTTTTTGCCATGCGCAAATTTAAGTACCGTCTGAATCACTGCCTGTTTATTAATGCTCTCGCTCTCTTTTTGCCGTATGAAATCCTCTCATTATAAACCAACAGCTCAATTTTCCTCAAAAATACCTTGATATAGACCATCAAATAGATTAAATCGTATATGTGTGGAAAAGAAAATTCCTATCCAACTACCAAACTGCCAACCTATCTGATCCAGTCCCGGCGAGGAATGGAAGAGGTTCTGGAAACCCAGTTGAAAAGACTTAAGACGGATCGGATCGACTATTACCTCCTGCATATGCTGACGGATTTTGCCTCCTGGGAGAAAATGAAAAGCCTCGGTATTCTGGATTTTCTGCAAAGAGCCCGGAGGGACGGCAAGATCATTCATACTGGTTTTTCCTTTCACGGGGACAGAGAAAACTTTAAGCTGATTGTCGATGACTATGACTGGGACATGTGCCAAATCCAGTACAATTATCTTGATGAATATTACCAGGCGGGAACTGAAGGCCTTCAGTATGCAGCTGCCAAAGGGCTGGGTGTCGTTGTCATGGAACCCCTCCGGGGAGGGAGATTAGTGGGCAGGATACCAGCGGAGGTTGAAAGAATCTGGAGTAGGGCCGAAATAGAAAGGACACCTGCCGAATGGGCCTTGCGCTGGGTGTGGAACCACCCTGAGGTAACGATGTTGTTGTCAGGGATGAACGAAGAAGCACATATTAGAGACAATATCCGAACAGCAGGGGAGGCTTATCCGAATTCCTTAGCACAGGAAGAACTGGCTGTCGTGGACAGAGTTAAGGAGGCTTATCAAAAACTACTCAAGATTGGCTGCACAGGCTGCAGATATTGTCTGCCTTGCCCGTCAAGCGTCGATATTCCAAACTGCCTGGGGATTTATAATGATAAGCATCTATTTCATACCAAACGGACAAAAATTCATTATTTTCTCATGACAAGCGGTTTAGTCGGGGGGGTACCCAGCCATGCCTCACTCTGCAGCGGCTGTGGAAAGTGTGAGAAAGTTTGTCCCCAGCAGCTAAAGATCCGGAGTCATTTGCAGGATGTTGTAAGGACGATGGAATACCCGGCTATGAAGCAGTTGACTGGGCTTATTTATTGGGGGATTAAGGGATTAAATTTAGTAAAGAGGAAAAAGGATTAAGCTAGTGCACTTAGAGTTTATAGGGGTATAGAGATGATACAAACCTCCTTTAGATATAATAACAAGCACCCAAATTTGAGTGCTTGTATGCTATAATTTACTAATAATAGAAAAAGGCTTGCAGAGCGAGTGTTAATACTTTCATTCCATAAACAGAAATAGACCGCCTCTCACCAAAGGTTCGGTCTATTCCGCACTTTTGAAACCGTCCGCTCTTTAAGCGGCTGTTATATTGGAGTCATGCATGTATCATGACTCCTCTTTGCTTATAGTATACAACAGTTGATTCAAAGTATCACTATAATTAGTATGATTGCCGATGTTTCTAAATCTGTTAGAAGGTAGTTTTATGGAGAAGTACTGCCCGAAAAGCCCATTTCAGATTTAAGGAATTACGACGAGGTTTTGCGCGATGTTTCCGTCGGCGAGTCCAATATAAGAATTGCTGAAGACGTTCCTTTATCAGTAGGTCACTTAATGGTATAATATGGTTGAGTATCTTTGCATGACTTAGACGTTAATCGCTCATGAAGAACAAAGACCTGTCAATTCCGACAAAAGATGGTCTTTAACATAATTATTATAAAATATTGTATATGATAAAGTAACAATTTTAACAGGATTCCTCAATGGCTATGTACAGAAGATTGTTATCTTGAATAAAGGAGAGTGCTATTATGCCCTTACCCCAAGAAGAAAGACAATACACGTATGCAGACTACCTAGCATGGCCTGAAGATGAAAGAGTAGAAATCATTGATGGTGTTTCGTATATGCAAGAAATCCCTTCACCAGAGCATCAGGAGATATCAATGAATTTATCTACTCAGATTTCAGTCTACTTAAAGGGGAAACCCTGTAAAGTTTATGCAGCACCATTCTCTGTTAGGTTAATTAAGGGTGACGAAAAGGAAGACGAAGATATTAAGAATGTTTTTGAGCCTGACATTACTGTTGTATGTGACCAATCTAAAATTGATAAACAAGGCTGTAAGGGTATACCCGACTTGATAATTGAAATTATTTCTCCATCTTCGATTAAACATGACAGGGTTACCAAGTTTAATCAATATGAAAAAGCTGGAGTTGTGGAATACTGGATTGTAGAGCCAGAAGGCAAGCTTGTAAGTGTATTCATATTGCAAAGTAACGGTAGGTATGGTAGGCCAGAAATATACACAGAAGAGGAAACAATTAATATATCAATATTTCCAGATTTAATGGTAGATTTGAGTGCGGTGTTTCCTTCTATTTAAAAGGGAGACAACGCATTTTCATAATCGATAGATTGTTTGTCTTATAACCACAATATTATGAATGAACCTGGACTTTGCGCTTGCTTTAGATATTGACAGCAATTCCGCCCAATGCTGTTCTCCGCTTACCTTGTCCTGTCACCCCGCTGTTCGATGCGGTACATAATTAGCTTATAATCTGTTATCCATATGTCGGTATGTAAACTATCAAAAAGGTATTTATTAACAGGGAGTGATTTTATGCCAATTCCAGAATCAAAGGATAACTATACCTATGCTGATTACCTAACCTGGCCGGAAGGTGAACGTTGGGAAATCATCGATGGTGTACCTTATCTGCAAGGAGCTCCTTCCTGGCAACACCAAGCTATATCTGGCAATACTTTTGGCCAATTCTACGAATACCTTAAAGGTAAGCCTTGTCAGGTTTTTGCTGCTCCATTTGACCTTTGTATTCCTGAAACTAATGAAAGTGATGATAAAATTTCTAACGTTATCTCCCAGCCAGATATCGTTGTGATTTGTGATAAAAGCAAACTTAGAAAAACAGGTTATTTTGGAGTACCAGAGTTAATCATCGAAATAACCTCGCCTTCAACAGCAAGAACGGATAAAATAATGAAATTCAACAAATATGAAAAGGTCGGCGTGAAAGAATACTGGATTATTGAACCTGAACAAAAGATCGTGAGCGTATTCTTGCTGCAGGACAACAATAAATACGGTAGGCCGGATGTATATTCAGAAGAAGACCAAATTGCAGTAACTATCTTCCCCGATCTCGCAATAGATTTAAAACAAGTTTTCATGGGTATTTAGTAAATAGAAGAAGTCAGAATTCCTTAGCGTACAGGAAATCTGACTTCTTCTATCATTAATATGGTTAGTACAAAATACACATTATGTTAGCACTTCATCCGCAAAAGAAAGAATTAATTATTCTGCTAGAAATACGCTGAAAAATTTGCTATTTTGTCTGCAAGAAATGTGCTGAAATCTTGCTGGAAAGAGGTTAATCCACTATAAGTAGATGGGTATGTTATACTGATTATATTGCGTATTAGTCAGATTATGTGTAATTGCACATCTTAATAAATTATATAAGAGGAGAGTTTGATAATGGAAAAGGTTATATGGGTTAGAAGCAATGGAAAAATGATAGGTGCAAAAGAAGATGACGGTTTGGATATCGTAAACAGGCATTTAGAAGAAGGCTGGAAAGTTAAGCATATATCTGCATGTGCTTTAGGCGAAAGCATAAACACTGGACAAGCATATATTGTTATTGAAAAAGATGTTGATTAGTTTAATTTCAAAAAAATATTGCTAAGTCATAATTGTATTTGCATATGCATTGAACAATCCTGTAAATATTGAAGACCCAAGCGGATTCCTACCAACATCATCTCCTGAAGGCGGTTATGCTGTAGCAATTCCGGAACTGCCTGGCTGCATTACTCAAGCTGATACCGCCAATGAAGCACTGGCCATGATCGAGGACGCCAAAAATGCTGGTTTGAGTCTTGTATTGAGGATGGCGTCGAAATTCCTGAGCCTACAAGAGATGACTACTCAGGAAGATTTAATGTACGGGTCCCAAAGAGTCTCCATAGACATTTATCTGAACTCGCCAAAAAGGAAAATATAAGTCTTAATCAATTAATCCTTTATCATCTTTCGAGGAGTGCCGGATTTAAAGGTTAGTGAATTGGAGCGGGGCCGTTGCAAAACGAACAGAGTTCGTAGAGCATCAGCCCCCGTTTATTTTCTAAAAAAATATAACTGCCAACGATGCCGTGAACTGGACGACCCTCTATAGTACGACAAGCGGGGATGGCGGGATTGACGATTTTACAGGCTTATCCGCCAGTGGCCGGTATGTAGGAATTTATTGTAGGAAAGAGCCACCCCCTATGGTTATTCACTTTGGGAGTTTAGTATCTAATAAGAACAACCTTGTGGCCTCTTCCGCTGCAAATTCCAGTGTACAGCCGATAAAGCCTTTGTAACGATCCCCAAACCCACTAGGTCTAGCGGTATTGTTGTAAATTTTAGCCGAATAAGACAGTAATCTTATTTAATTATCAGTTGGAAGGTTGATTGCATAATGAATTTTACGCCTTCCGATTATTTTATAAATGATAATAAATTCGTTAATAATATGAGAGAAAAAGCTAAAGGGATGGAATACCACCACAGCATCAAGGTAATTGGCTTCTTTGAGTAGCTTTTGTAATTCCAAACAGTTCTCAAGGTTTTGTGGGCCTTCCACAATTTTCGGTAAATTGTTTTATTTGTGTTGTTAGATTCCAATTTTCTAGGATATATCGCCTACAATTCTCAACTTGCATGATGATATCATCCTCGTTAGCCGACCTAGCGTATATTGCTACCAGCATTATTATTCATCCTTTATATCAGGTTTAATTGCCCGAAATGTAGAATCTTATCACGATATTAACAGTATAAGACAAAATACAGCTTATGGCAATATTTTTTAACGCTTATAGAGTGTTAATTAAGCATAAGCTAACCTTTATAGTTACTATTAAAGGGGTTGTGATTAGTGGATTACGGCATAATTGGAGAACGAATAAAACAGGAACGATTAGATAAAGGATTGACTCAGGAAGTTCTAGCTGAAAAAGCGAATATTTCCGCCTCATTTCTTGGGCAAATTGAGCGGGGAGAACGAAAATTAAGCCTTGTAACTTTAATTGAAATTGCTAAAGTTTTAGGTGCCAGCTTAGATTATTTGGTTAGTGCCTCGCCGAGAGAAAATCCAGAACTTGATGAATTGACTTACCTACCGCGCGATCACAGCCAACAAGAAATAAGAATGATAACAGATATTTCTAAAACGGTTTTTAAATATTATGATGTTAAATAAGTGTTCTTACAAAAAAATGACCCAATACAAATCTGGCTCGAAGTTCCATAGTAGTCCAGGACTGAATGTTTACGCGAAATAAGCGGCCTGAGCATCGTACAAGCGTACGATACTCAGGCCGCTTATTTTTTTCCACAAATTCCTCTGAAAGTCCTCCCATACTGCTCGACAATGAAATCCATAAAGCACCGGATGCAATGGGCAACATTGACATGACATAACTCGTCATCTTGATTACCCAAAAAATCCGTAATATGATAGAGCATGCTAATAATAATTTAATTTATGATTGCCCTAAGGAAGGAGATTTAATGAAATCAAAAATTAAAAGTATTGCTTCTCTGATATTCATAGGGTGCTCTTGCTTTGGTAATTGTCACTTCATATATAGATTTAAGCAAAAAAGTTTGCCAACACATATATGGCTTCTGTGGGATCTCCCTATATCTAGAGAGTCTCAGGCTCAGGCGACAATATCTTTAGATACTTAAGGCCTGCGGAGACGTTATTCTCCTGCGAAGCAAACATATTGGATCGGTAACAATTAAAAGGATGGTAAGAAAATGGAGATTGATAGTATTATTTTTGATTTAGACGGCACACTTTGGAATTCCATGGCAGGAATTTGTGAGGCCTGGCAAACGGTCTTAGCCAACTATCCTAACATTACAAAAGGAGTAACCCCTGAAGATATGCAGGGCTGCATGGGGCTACCAATGGATGAAATAGGTAAAAAGTTGTTCCCGGAATTAGATGAAGCTGGTCAAAAGAAATTAATGAAAGAATTCTGTGAAACAGAACAAGCTCATTTAGAGGAACATGGCGGAATGTTATACCCTAAATTAGAAGAAACTCTTAAAAAGTTAGCTCAAAAATACAAATTGTTCATAGTCAGTAATTGTCAGGATGGCTATATCCAAGCCTTCTTTAAGGCCCACAGCTTAAATAAATACTTCAGTGATTTTGAATGTTGGGGTGTAACAGGGCTGTCGAAAGGGGAAACCAATAAAATCCTCATAGCAAGAAATGAACTGAAAAAACCTATTTATGTAGGAGATACCATGGGAGATGCCCAGTCAGCCAAAGTGGCGGAAATTCCGTTTGTATATGCAAGATATGGCTTTGGTAAGGTTAAAGAGTATGATTATGTGATTGATTGTTTTGAAGAATTGTTAACGATAATATTCGCCTGAAAAACCGAACACTATAGCCGCTGCAACATCATAGATGTCTTGACTCGTGGCTGACGACTGAGGTTGTCACACTCTTAAGCCTGGCTACATATCCTATGAGTGAAATTAGCCCCAAGGAGTGTGGATACACATGACTGATCCAGTAACTGATGTCATCAGCGGACGCACCACCCAGGTAATCGCGGCTGAAATTAACCTAATCAAATACCAGGCTGAGAGGGTCTACCTGGTCGCCGCCGTCGAGATCGGAAGGCGGCTGACGGAGGCCAAGGCCCTGCTCAAGTATGGAGAGTGGGGCAAGTGGCTGGAGGAGTCGGTGGATTTCTCCCAGAGCAGGGCCAATAAACTGATGCGTATCTTCAATGAGTATGGAGCCGGACAGCTTACCTCCTCAAATTCGGATCCGGATCCGAATTTGAACTACAGCCAGGCGGTGCTTCTTTTAGGGATCCCAAAGGAGGAACGGGCGCAATTCATCATTGATATGGATATCGAGGGAATGACCAAACAGGAACTCAGGCAAGCGGTCAATGAACGAACGCAGACCTTGCAAGAAAAAGACCAGGCCTTGCAGGAGAACGAGGATCTCCAGAAGACAGTGGAAGACCAAAGCAGTATCATCACCGAGCTGACTAGGGAGTTTGCCAATCTGAAAGTCCAATTGGAGAACGTCAAAACGTCCAAAGCGGAACTCGATCAAACGGCCAGGCAGCTGAAGGATTCGCTGGAATCCCTCCAAAAAAGCACATCCGCCAAGGGCTACGAGAGGATGAAAACGAACTTCATTAATACCTCACTCAAGGTCAGGGCCAACCATATCGCCTTCCTCTGTGAAAATCTAAATAAAACCATTAAGGAAATAAAGCATGAGCTGCTCCAAATCGCTCCCAATGACAAAGAAACGTATATCATTTATAAGAATAAGGTTTACGATCTATTGAATGTGTGGCTTAAGGACGAGACGTGGAGCAGGCAAGCTCATTCCGACGGAGATGCGCAGTAAGGAATGGTAGATGATGAAGAGGAATTATGTTTTCCCGGCTATTATTAAGCGGGATAAAATTAGCGCTATCGAAGGGGAAGATTCAGTCTTAAACAAAATAATAGACCGGGCATATAGAGCCTGGTCTATTATTTTTGTTTAGGATTCAAAGCTAATAAGTTTTATTTACATTTTCTATTTAGACGCAATTAAATGTGGTTTAATGACCGGTTTCGCTAAGTCATAATCATCATTACTTAAAATTCTCCGAATCAAATCCCGATTAGTTAACAGGTTGATTAAGATATTCTCCTCTTTAGTTTTCTTAATGCGGGCATCTGTGAGAATATTAAGGGGGCGATAAAGGGGGCTGTCTTCTATTTGTAATGTTTTAAAAGCTTTTTGATCACTTTCTTTGCTGACAGTTAAGGCGGAAATGATGGTTATACCTAGTCCGGCAGCTACGGCATGTTTGATCGCTTGAGTACTTCCTAACTCCATTGCTATATTTAACTGCGCAGGATCAAGTCCGCTCTGCTTTAGCATAATCTCCATCACCTTACGAGTTCCGGAACCCTCTTCTCGGGTCAAGATGCGCTCGTTCATGAGTTCATCGAGTCTAATAGTTTTTCTCGCTGCCCAGGGATGGAAATTAGGAATAACAACTACCAACTGATCTTCCCAGAAACTTTCAACATTTAGATTTTTGTTCTTGCCCACAGGCCCCTCAATCAAGCCAATATGCATATTTTTCTCTAAGATATCTTGGGATATGGATTCAGTATTGGCGATTTTAACCTTAAACTCAACTTCCGGATGAATTCTGTGCAAAAATGTTATAAGATGCGGAAGTATATATTCGCCGATCGTCAAGGTTGCGCCGAGACTGATTATTTTTTTCTGATTCTTAGTTAGAGCATCTATCGCCTCTTTGGCAGACGTTAAGGTATCCAGAACACTTTGAACATAACCGTAGAAGACTTTGCCCTCTTTTGTTAAACTTACGCCTTTATTTGATCTGTTAAAAAATTCTGCACCATATTCTTTTTCAAGACTCTTGATTTGTACAGTAACAGATGGTTGACTTATATGAAGTTTCTTAGCAGATAACGAAATATTGTTAGTTTTAGCTACTTCTTGAAATACAAGCAAGCGTTCATCCATAATATGATCTCCCTTCGCAGTAAGCTAATCCAAACACTGATAATTTCATCCAGTATTAATCCTAAGTGTATCTAAATCTCCATATGAATTTCCTATCTATGACCAGCTAAATATCAGCATTACTAACCACTGCATCCACATAAACCACCCAATTATAAGGCTTTGACTCTATAATAAAAAATATCACATTACCTTCAGCATTACTGTCGTTAATTTGACAAATCTTTTGTCGTTTTTTCGACAAAACTCTACTAAGTGTTTGTCCAAGAAAGTTCATATTCAAATTCGGATCCGGATCCGAATTTGAACTACAGCCAGGCGGTGCTTCTTTTAGGGATCCCAAAGGAAGAACGGGCGCAATTTATCATCGATATGGATACGAGGGAATGACCAACAGCTATCGGAGTCAGGAGCAAAATAAAGGTAAATACATATTGTTAGACGAATAATAATCTGACCATTAGTAGGATTAAGCGTAGGATAGATTGCTAGTTTTCTATAAATGAGAGGGAGTGTCGGTTTGCTAATCAGAAAAGCAGAGTATGAGGATTTAAATATAATCCTAGAAATATTTAAGAATGCTATTAAGGTAATGAACGACAACAATATTAACCAATGGGATGACCTTTACCCGACTACGATAGATCTCGAACAAGACGTATTAAATGGACAAATGTATGTTGGAATTAAAGATGGCGAAATAGCTTCAGCCTTAGTGATTAATAATGAATGTGAAGAAGAGTATAAGTATGGCAACTGGAGATATGACAATGACAAGTTTGCTGTTGTACATCGACTGTGTGTTAACCCAATCTACCAAAATAAAAAAATTGGGAAAGACACTATGATAAAGGTAGAAGAGATATTGAAGACAGAGGGAATTCAATCTATAAGATTAGACACGTATTCTCTAAATCCATATGCCTTAAAAATGTATCAGACTCTTGGATACCAAAAGGTTGGAGAAGTAAAGTGGAGAAAAGGATTATTTTATTTACTTGAGAAGAAATTATAAAGGACTTTTTGTTAAACATTATTCTGATACCACCCAGGAAGATTTTAATAGCACCAGCGTTTTGTGATTAGAACACTGGTGTTATTGTCATAACTCTTTATCGAACCCAAGAAGTAAAATAAAGGTAATTATTAACTTGGCATAATATATTCGAAATATGGAGGATACGGAAGATGTGTGGCCGATATTCCTTTTCTAAACCAAAGAACATTATGGAACGTTTTGGTATAGTCCAACTTGAGTTTGAGTTTGGCCCACGCTATAACATTGCACCATCTCAACAAGTTCCTGTGGTGATCCATAAAAATGGAAGTAAACTCCTACTAATGTTTCGGTGGGGGCTTATTCCGTATTGGGCTAAAGATGAGAGCACTGGAAACAAATTAATCAATGCCTGAGCAGAGACCTTGGCTGAAAAGCCAAGTTTTCGCAAGTCCTTTGAGCAAAAACGATGTCTAATCTTGGCAGACGGTTTCTACGAGTGGAAAAAGAAGGTAGAATTAAAAAACCCTATAGAATCACTCTTCAAGACGGTAGACCATTTGCTTTCGCAGGTCTGTGGGATTCTTGGTTGTCTCCTACAGGCCAAACTATAAACTCATGTGTGATTATTACTACTACACCTAATAAGTTGATGGAGCCTATACACAATCGAATGCCTGTAATATTGCCACAGGGCATGGAGTCGCTTTGGCTGGATGGTGCTATCCCTAGCCGTGAAGTCAAAGGTTTGCTAACACCTTTTCCAGCGGAAGGGATGGTTGCTTACGAGGTATCACCACTGGTGAATTCTCCACGCAACGATGAACCTGAATGTATGGTTCCAGTAAACAGGCTTTTTTAGGATATGAAATAATATTTGTGGTATGCTCCTCCTTAGCAGCAAACAAAATGAAATCCTCTACTCCTAACCTTAAGCTTTCCATAACATAACAGTTATGGGGAGCTTATTGTTATAATTTGGCGAATTGATTTTCTTTATTACGAACTAAATTTTTATTACAGTGCCCTAATACGTTTTTGTCGTTCTGGCTATTATTTTCTGATAATAATAATATCCGGCAGGAATATTTAGGAAAGTGGTAGAATTCTAGTTGAAAGAAATTAAAATTCGAAAGCCATCTTCAATATGAAAAAGCCACGCCATGTAAGGATGCTGGGAGATGGCTTGTAGTCATTTTGTCTAGCAAATTATCCGAAGTTAGGCGTAAAAAAACTCAAACTCCGAATCTGAGTTTGAGTAAATAAAAGGTGGTTTATGTGGTGATGCTGTTACCTAACTTTGGATAATTACAATGCACGAAACCGCGACGGTTAGAGAAAATGCTATGGGGATTGAATTTCTAATCCCCCGTCTAATTCATATGACATTTAAGTAAAACTCAGTAGGGATTGTATCGAAGTAGCGTTAATTATGCTGAAACAGATATAGTTTCCCCCTCCCCATAACAGGGTACTTTATTAAATACATGCAGTTTGGACAGCGATTGGGGGAGATTTATGGGTCTTTTTAAAAAGTACCATAGTGAATCTTCTATCGTATTGCCAAATACTTTGTTAAATTCTTGCTTAAACTCAAAATCAACTTCATCTAAAAATAGCTCATAATCATTCTCATCGATCTCCACTGTATACTTGTATGGGAAAACAATGCCCTTTCGATAAAATATTTCACTATCATCATTGGTTAGATAAACAACGGGTTCATTTACCGCGCGTGGGTCTTCTCCATTATGACGGCCGTACCCAATCTTGGGCACTAATATAGATAACTGTTGAAAAGAACTATGGTATAACTTCAATTAGTCTTCCCCCTCATTTTCAAATTTCTCCAGAGAAAGGCCAAAATCCTTCAGGTCTTATGTCGCAATCTGTATCGCAAACATAGATTTATTTAAGGAGAATAGAAAGCAAATGAGTAATTCTGAAGATTTATTAAAAGAGACTGAATTGTGGATTTATTTAAACTCAATTAATAAAAAATATTCGGAAAATGTATTAATATTTTTGGATAGAATTAATCCCTTACTTGATTCAATTGTTAGTTTTTTTCCATATTATACCCGACACGATTCTATGCATGGAAGAGAGGTTATAAAGAGAATCGCACAGATTATTCATCCAGAATGCCTGATTTCTAATACTTCACGTTCTTTTACAGCCTCCGAGGTATTTTTACTTATCACCTCGTCTTATGCCCATGATTTGGGAATGGCTGTTTTCCCAGAAGAGGAAATCCGAATACGAGAACAATTCGGATTGGAAGATGATCTAAATTGGAAGACATTTTCTTCTCTATCTCAATATCTAAGACGAAATCACTCAACCAGAGGATTAGTATATATACAAGAAAATGCGGAGGAGTTAGGAATACCTCAAAATCTTATAACGTTATTAGGCGATATGATGAAAGCTCACAATTTATCCATAAATGAAATGGAATTTCAATTAGGAAAAAGGGTCGCTGGCGGTGAAAAAGAAATAGATTTAAAACAGCTAGCATGCATTTTATGTATAGCTGACGCCTTAGAATATAGTGACACAAGGGTTATTGATGGAATATTTAAAAAATTAACAGAGGAAGACAGTGAAGCTGCTCGTGTTTCATATCAAGAGAATATGAAACATGTCTGTATAGGTGATAGTGTTGCAATTGGAAGTGATGGGCGAGTGATTTTTTCCGGTTCATTTCGTGAACCCGAAGTAATGGCTCTGGCACACCGAACGATTGATATGGCAGAAGAATGGGTTAAACAATACTGTGAAATCGAGGAAAGCTCGGATATAAGAAGATTACGAATTAAGGCGGATTCATTTATCAGAAATTTGGAATTACCTGGGGTTAGTTACGAACGTCTAGGTATTAGGATTAAGAAAGAGAATATTATCAACTTAATTTCATCGAACGCAACTTGGTCAAATAATGTTGCCGTACCGATTAGAGAGTTGTTACAAAATTCTGTTGAAGCATGTAGATTTAGAAATCACCTGTCTCCGGTATCCCAAGGGTACAGACCAAGTATTTCAGTTGTATTTGACCGTGAAAAGCATGAAGTTCTAGTAAGTGATAACGGCTGTGGAATGAGTAAAAACGTAATATTAAACAATTTTTTGACTGTGGGGAATAGTCGTTCTGAAGAAGCGACATATCAAAGTCATGGATATAACTCACTAGCAAGGTTTGGTATTGGGTTTTGGTCAATATTCACTATCGCTGATGAGGCGAGAATTGAAACGGCTCCCTTCGAATTACTAAAACCATATGATTCAGCGGAAAACCAAGTGAGTGGCATTAGCTTTTCTGTAAATATTAATCAGTTCAAAGATTACACTGTATTTACGCCAGTATATCGGAAATCTGGGACAACAATTATCCTGCAACTTAAGAAAGAAATTGAACTAGATGCAATTTTCATATCTCTACAAACGCAAATTTACTGCTCACCAGTTCCATTAGAAATAAGTATTAAAGAAGAAGTAAAAAAAATTTTGCCGGCTAGTCCTAGTGATATAGGAGATGAGGAGTTATTTGGAGCTAGAGGTGCACTAGCCAAAGCCAATGATATTAAGGTCTATAAATGGGGTTCAACAATTCAGAATGTGGAATTAGTCTTAAGTATTGCGTACAGAGTAGCGAATGGCAAGGCTTCATTTCTCATGAAGGACCAGATAAACTCAATGTCACATGTGCTAGAAGTATTTCGAAGCAAATTAAGCGTGTGTGGATTTGCTGTTCCTTTATCTGTTGGACATCTTTGTTGGGATATAGGCAGAGTTAGTGAGTTTGCAGTAAATATAACAAATCCTAGAGGATTCCGCTATAGACTTGACCGTAAAACGCTTTTACCTTCAAAAGAGCATGAAGAAGCATCAACGCTCATCAATGAGTTGCTTCATGAGGGATACCGTAGCTTTTTGAAGGAGACAAGCTCCTACACTGCTGAGGATATTTATAACTTAAATCAACAATCTCGCCTTCATGGAGGGGAGGTAGTCGATATTTATACAAAAAAGGGTCTTTCGACCGCTCTTACAAATTATCCGGATTTGCTTTGTTTTAAATTGCTAAAAGTCGAAAAGGATGCTTCATATACTACTGCCAAAGAAACTTATCTAAATGTTGAAGAATTAATAAAATATCCTAATGAAAGTAGATTTTTCGTCTGTCAACATTGCAAATTTAATGATGCGAGGTATATTGAGGCTAATAAATTAACACCTTGGGTTTATGAAGCGTTATCAAATAGTAGTAGCGATTTCAGCTATGTCATTCCACCTACTGCAGAGGCTTCAATTTTATTTGATAATTGTGTCGAGAGTAAAATTCATGTATTAGATGTTCCGACTACTTCAGGTTTCTTGCAACTTTATGTGATGGAAATTGCGAATATCTTCTCACCCGATGACCACCCATGGATAATAGCGAACGTCTCTGGTAGATGGAGTGGTACACTATATGAAAGAGAAATAATTTCTTTCAACGATAAGGATATGTTTATCTTTCTTGGACGGCATCGACTAATCTTGAAAAAGGAATGCAGACTGGCTAATATTGTAAAAAAACATGCTGATGAAGGAAAGTTATTTGCAATTTCAGAGTTGGCCGCAAAATTAAATGAACTTAACAACGGTCATATTAGTCCGGATATGGCGAGAGAATGGCCAGAACTCATTTAATAAAGGAAAAACGGATACCCATTAGGCTAAGTGTGTCCTGAAAGGACGGCTGCACAAAGAAAAGAATGGTGTCGCAGTCGGACGTGCTTTGTAAGAGATGGGGGGAGGCACCCCGGAACCGGCATGCAGGTGCAGGTTTCAAACCACCATATGGTGCTGCAACCAAAAGTTGTGGTGCTGAGCGCGTATGAAAAAGGCTGCAGTAGCAGTCAGGTGTGCATCGTGAAGCTGAACGAAAGTGAATAGCCCGTGAAGCGTCGTTAATGGGTTTGTTGCAGTCAAAACCAGATGATTTAGCCACAACTGGGACAAAATCCGGTGGGTTCCTGCTTATTGACCGGATGGCTGTCGGCGTAAAGGCTACAGGAGCACGATATAGGCTCTTATAAGGAACAGGAGAAAGCTAAACCTTGATGATAAGCGAAAAATCCAAGCGCTGACACGACAAGGATGAAAGTAGCGATGCGAGGTTTAGTTTCGGAAGAATTCGTAGTAGTGAGGAAACTGCTGTAATGGCAGTGGTGCGAAGGGATTCTGTTATCTGCACTTCGGAAATTGAACAACCAGAAATGGGAGGATTTGATGAAAGAAGGAAAGCCGTTTGAGATTTCAAAACATAAAGTGATGGAAGCGTACAGATGCGTAAAAGCGAATCGTGGCGCAGGCGGCACTGATGGAGTAGACTTCACTGAATTTGAAAAAGAAGTGAAAAACAACCTATACAAAATCTGGAACAGGATGTCAGCAGGATGCTATTTTCCCGCCGCAGTTAGAGGAGTGGAAATTCCGAAAAAGGATGGCAAGAAAAGATTACTCGGAATTCCAACCATTAGTGACAGGGTCGCTCAGATGGTTGCGCGAATGAACTTTGAACCACAAGTGGAGCCAATATTCTGTGATGATTCGTATGGATACATGCCGAATCGCTCAGCATTGGATGCAGTGGGTGTGGCCCGGGTGCGGTGTTGGAAAATGCCGTGGGTTATTGATTTGGACATCAAAGGGCTATTTGACAACATTGACCATGAACTGATGATGAAAGCAGTACGCAAACATACTGACAGCAAATGGGTAACTCTGTATATTGAAAGGTTTCTAAAAGCTCCAATTGCCCTGCCGGACGGAACTGTACAAGAACGGAATGCCGGAACGCCACAAGGAGGAGTAATCAGTCCAGTACTGGCAAATCTGTTTATGCATTATGCATTCGATTGGTGGATGAAACAAAAGCATTCACAAAATCCTTGGGAAAGATATGCAGACGATGCTGTAATACATTGCCGGACAGAGAAAGAAGCAAAAGCACTGCTGGTTCAGCTCAGTAAACGCATGGCAGAACGCAGGTTGGAATTACATCCCGATAAAACGAAGATTGTATATTGCAGAAGTGATGTGAATCCAGAGCGCTATGAACATGAGTCCTTTGACTTTCTAGGATACACTTTTCGAAGGCGCATTGTGAAGAGCAAATATGGGAACTTTTTCAATAGCTTTACACCGGCAGTCAGCAAAGGAGCAAGCCAACATCTACGAGACAGCATCAGAGAGATACGAAGAAATCACAAAACTGCTTCGCTTGAGGAGTTGGCTCAGCGGATGAATCCTGTTCTTAGAGGTTGGATGAATTACTTTTACAAGTACAGTGCAGGTGAGGCAAGAAATGTGCTCAACTATGTAAATCTCACGCTGATCCAGTGGATCAGGTGCAAATACAAATCGACAGGCAGAAAGCATTTGAAGTCTCATAAATTACTCGGTCGCATTTGTATGGAGCAACCAAATCTATTTTACCACTGGCAGATGGGGCTTCGCCCGTCGGTTGGATAACAAGAGCCGAATGAAAGGAGACTTTCACGTTCGGTTCTGTGAGAAACTCAGGGTGAAATTCCCTGGGTTTACTCGACTAATGAGAACATTAATTAACACAAAGAAGGTGATGAAAATAAGATGATATCAAGAACATGGCATGGTATTGTATTGTACCTATTCATATGAAGGATGCGTTTGAAAAATATGAATATGAAACAGGGATAAGAGATACAAAGATAATAAAAGGAAACATGGGGGCATATTTGAAGATAGTTGAACAAGGGGAATATGCACATTTCTTTTTATGTACAAAATGGGATACAATGGCTAGTGTGATTGCATATGCAGGTAATAAACCGACAATAGCTGTAACTTACCCGGATGACGAGCAATTTGGCTTGATATCAGATCCGATTGTGATTTTGCAAGAAGTGGCCGATGCGGAAAATCCCTTTTTATAATAAGAGAATCATAAGGCTAATAATGGGTATATGAACGATTAAAGTGAATTTCTTATAATTATATAACGCACAGATAAACAGAAATTTGTCGAGCAGATAATTTGTATTTTAGGTATTTTAGTAGGCAACCGGAGAATAAGCATGAAGAACAGAACCTATATCGCAATTGATTTGAAATCCTTCTACGCTTCGGTCGAATGTGTGGAACGAGGGCTTGATCCGCTGACCACTAACCTTGTTGTCGCTGACGCAAGCCGTACAAAAAAAACCATCTGTCTCGCTGTCTCTCCCTCCCTCAAAGCATACGGCATTCCCGGTAGGGCGAGGCTGTTTGAAGTCGTACAGAAGGTCAAGGAAGCAAATGCAGCAAGGCTGCGCAAAGCACCAGGACGAGCCTTTTCCGGCGTATCCTGCAACGATACTGAATTGAAATCCTCACCGGGTCTCTCGTTGGACTACATTGTTGCTCCACCAAGGATGGCGTATTATATAGAGTACAGCACGCAGATTTACAATATCTATTTGAAGTACATCGCGCCCGAAGATATTCATGTTTACTCCATTGACGAGGTATTCCTTGACGCCACCGATTATCTGAACACCTACAATCTTTCAGCCCGTGAGCTTGCCGCGAAAATGATTCTGGATGTACTCAAAACAACTGGCATCACAGCAACGGCGGGAATTGGCACAAACCTGTATCTTAGCAAGATCGCTATGGATATTCAGGCAAAGCACATACCTGCTGATAACAACGGTATGCGGATCGCCGTGCTGGACGAAATGAGCTACCGTCGCTACCTGTGGTCGCATCGGCCTCTAACAGACTTTTGGCGCGTTGGAAAAGGATATGCCAACAAGCTGGAGGAAAAAGGCCTCCTTACAATGGGAGATATTGCAAGATGCTCTCTCGGTAAACCTACCGATTACTACAACGAGGATTTACTGTATAAGCTGTTCGGCATCAACGCTGAGCTGCTGATCGACCATGCGTGGGGGTGGGAGCCATGCACAATTGCCGATATTAAAGCGTATAAGCCGAGTACAAACAGTATTGGATCGGGGCAGGTACTGCACTATGCCTATACTTTTGACAAAGCGAAGCTGATCGTACGGGAAATGACTGATCTGCTGGTACTTGATCTGGTAGATAAAAGGCTTGTGAGCGACCAGCTTGTTTTGACGGTCGGATATGATATCGATAATCTAACAAATCCAGAGATAAAGAAATCATATCACGGGGCAATCACCACTGACCACTACGGACGCGCCGTTCCGAAATCCGCGCATGGTTCAGTAAATCTTGGCAGACAGACCTCCTCTACAAAGCTAATCATGGATGCCGTCACAGATCTGTTTGAACGCATCGTTGACAAAAATCTTCTGATCAGAAGAGTCAACATCACAGCGAATCATGTCGTTGATGAGGCAACTGTTCAAAAGACGGGCAACTTTGAACAACTTGATCTCTTTACGGATTTCGCGGCTGCGCAGGCAAAAAAAGAAGATGAAGAAGCTGAGCTTGCACGAGAAAAAAAGATGCAGCAAGCAATGCTTGAAATAAAAAAGAAATACGGCAAGAACGCCATTCTAAAGGGTATGAATCTGGAGGAAGGCGCTACCACTGTAGACCGGAACAGGCAGATTGGAGGGCACAAGGCATGACGAGGACATATGACGACATCATTAATCTACCTCACCATGTCTCTACGACACGCCCTCATATGACTGCTATTGACCGGGCAGCTCAGTTTTCCCCTTTCGCCGCACTGACCAGCTATGATGCCGCCATCAAAGAAACCGCAAGACTGACTGACGAGAGAGTAAAATTGGACGAATATATGAAAGACGCTTTAAGTGATAGGCTGCAAATCATAGCAGATCGGATTAAAGAGTATCCCGAAATCGCAATTACCTACTTTCAGCCGGATGCGAAGAAGAATGGTGGCGCCTATGTTACTGCTATCAGTACGGCTAAAAAGATAGACGAATATGAACGGGTTGTCGTTATGACCGATGGCACAGCGATTCCCATTGATGAAATAATCAGTATAGATGGGCAAATATTCGAATTTATGGAAATGCGTTGAACCGATAGAAAAGGTTAGAACAGATAGTGAATACAAGCACACAGAAGATATAGATCACGCCGTATGAATTATCAAAATTCTTTAAGTAATTTGAGGAAGAATTATTAAAGCAAATTCCAATTTGTCACGTAGCTTAGACTGTGGATTATTTATAATTTGTTACATTCCTATTTACTGAACTTCCTCTAATCCATATACTAGTTAGGCTAATAATTGGAAGTGCTAGTACACCTAGGTTTAAAGAATATTGGTAGGATAGCACTAAACCGCTGGCGCGGTGGTTTAGTGCTATATAATATGTGTAGATCTAAGTTCATGCATTTCTTATACATTTGGTTTACTGTGGTGAAGAGGGGATGTCACTACATGAATTAACATTATTAATTTTATAGTGAAGTAATGGGAGTAACAAAGATTGTTTATGAAAATAGGCATTTAACGTTAATTATAAAAAATAGGGAAAGGGTATAGATATTAACTGAGAAATGAATATAAAGAGGTATAATATTATACCGTTGATAAGTATTGAGAAGGAATTATGGAATATCCAACACCAGCACTATTTTTGCAAAAGTCGGAAAAGATAGTGCAGATGCTTGCATGCAGCTAAAGCTGTTGATCGATGAAACGAAAGAATTGCTCGCGAAACTGTAGCGGCTGCTATCCGTGACGGCGGCTGGTCAAATTCGTCAGCGCTGACGAATTTGACCTACTACCAGGCCCTTCTCCTTCTGGGGATTCCCGAAGATGAGCGGGAGAAATTTATCCTGCAGCATGATGTTGAAGATATGAC
>Ga0074193_1002103_pt1 | contig 19761 bp, 20 predicted proteins | sample EPASupsiteHSE605_FD_64523 | JGI IMG/M metagenome (GOLD analysis project Ga0074193, IMG submission 64523) | Bioremediated contaminated groundwater from EPA Superfund site, New Mexico - Sample HSE6-05 | ecosystem: Environmental > Aquatic > Deep subsurface > Groundwater > Contaminated ... | reverse complement strand
CTTATAACGGTCTTCCCGCCTGTCACGACGATCCGGTCCGCCTTCCCGCAAGTTGATACCTTACAACTATCTAAAGAACTTCCCAACAACGTAGAGACAACACTGCCACCCGTATACACCGCAATATCTTCAAGAAAATCTAGTCTCTGCTGTCCGGAACCTATCGCTTCAATGGCCACCCCGTTTACTCTGCCGCTCTTTTTGGCCCAGACTAAAGCACCTAAAGCATCTCTTCTAATATCATTGGCTATTAGCAGCAAGCTTTTTTTGTTAGCGACACACCAATTGAGAATCTTATCCATTTCATTGACTGTTGTTATGGGGCAGTCAGTCATAAACACAAACGCTTCCTCAAGTTCAATCATCATACGGTCACCTTTGGTAATGAAATTGGGAGTGGTATATCCTTTCTCAATTTCCAGACCGGAACTTACTTCGACGAAGCTCCTCTTTTGTTGGCTGGAACCCACTGTAATAATTCCGTTTATTCCTACCCTTTCCATGGCTTCGGCAATGAGTTTCCCTATTTTCATGTCTTTCGAGGAAACCGTTGAAACACTCAGTATTTTTTCAATCGAGTCAGCTGGAATACTCATTTTTTCTAACTTGTCGCAGGCTGATTGCAAAGCCAACTCCATGCCTTTTTTCAGTTGTTGTGAATTATAGCCGGCCTCTAAGAGTTTCATCCCTTGCCTTACCATGGATGCGAACAAGACAATGGAAGTCGTTGTTCCATCGCCAACTAAATCGTTTGTCTTTTGTGCCACTTCTTGACAAAGTTTTACTCCGACGGATGGAGCCGGATCAAAAAGGACAATATGCCGGGCTACGGTTACACCATCTTTTGTTACCAATGGATAACCATATCTTCTTTCGATGATCACGTTTTTTCCCATGGGACCCATCGTCGTTTGCACCAAATCTGCCACGGCATATACACCTTTGGCTATTCCACTTCTTGCTGTTCCAGAAAAACCCAAGGATGAACCGATTGTTAATCGCATAAAACATTCTCCTGTCTTGTTAAGAGACTATCACCGAATACAAATCTAACTATTCCGAATTTCAACAACGACCCCGTCTTTGATTATAATTTCCGCTGCGGTAGCCTCTTGCAAGGTCTGCCCGATTTGAAGTTCGTAGGGACCTTCTATAGAAGCAAGGACTATTTCTTCACCGATCTTAAATTGACTGACCGCTTCCAGTTTTTGCAAGAGTTCATCCCGCTGTAAATGGTACCTTGACGAATCGTTTTCAAACTGTTGACGGAAGCTATCCATCTGGTTCTGATTAGCCCCTCTTAAAGAGGCCTCTGTTAACGCTTTGGTTTTATTGTCTTCAAATTTTTTTAGCTCATCCATAACGTTATTGATCTCTTTATTGATTTGTTTGGTAGCATTGCTCTTAGAACCTTCTGTAATTAATTCTTTTATTAGAATTTGTCTGAAAATTGTAATGCTTGACATCTATTTCTTCCCTTTCTACTTCAATTATCTTAAACTGTCGACTATTTCTTCCACATCCTAAATTGCAGCATTAAGCTTGCTCTCCAGCTCTTTTCCTATATTATATCGTTTTTAAGTTTTTTTAATGCTTTTGATATTTTCCATAAAGACAACAAGCATCTCTGTGCTGCCAAACCGTATATGCATACCTCCTTGTTAAATATTTTTTAACATTGTATAAGTATTGAGAACAGTATAGTATCTAATTTTTTTTATGAGCTTAGTAGCGACTAAAGAATATTTGACTCGCTCAATAATAAGCCAGAATATAATTATGTAAAATTATTTTCCGAATTCTCTAGGAACCTTTGACAAAATTGAGATTTTGTTAGAAATATGACAGAAATATTTTTAGTAATAGCTATACTTATCACTAAGGACTATTAAGAAAAAAATGTAAGGTAGGGAGGTGAAAATATGGGGATTTTTCTTGTTTTTTTGGCTGGGGCTCTTTTCGTGGCAGGGATTATTTACATTATGCTACCCAAGGCGAAATCTGGTAAAAAGTGGTTGACTGTGATTAACTGGGTTCTTTATGTTGTTTTCTTTTTGGACTTTTGGACAGGAGTATCTTTTATCTATCTTAATGCCGGTTATAGCCATGCCAAGGCAGTAAGTGTCGCTATCTTCGTGTTTATGGGTAGCGCAGTCGTACTTGGTTTGATTTTGGCTCGCTTCTTAGGTTTCTTAGGAGGTAAATCAAAAGTAAAGGGGGTAAGTCTTAGTGAATAAAGACGTTAAGAACGCAGAAGAAAATCGCACTAATAAAAAAGAAATCAGTCGAAGAAGTTTTCTGTTAGGTAGTACCGCTTTGGCTGCAACTGCTGGTGTTTTGGCTGCAACTGCAATTCCTGGCGTAGCTAAAGCAGCAGAGCTCGGCTACAAGGTGAATTATGAAAAAGGAAAACCCGGGCAATGGTCTATGCTGAAACCGGAAGCGGACTATGGTGGTATTAATGTAAACTACGTTAATAATAACAAAGAATGGTTAGGTTCTACGCAAATTGTTGGGGAGATATCGAAGTTTCGGCAGTATGACGGCGGTTTTAATAGGGCATTACGTAATGAGCTGGGACCGAAAGCAAAATACGGTATACTCAGGTTTGATTTCCGTCGCTATCCGCTGGCTACCGGAACTGCAACTGTTCAAAATAATTTAGTTACACTTTGTGAAGGCAAACCGGCACAAGACAAATTGCCTATTCCTGACCCGGAAAAAATGTCTATGAACATTAAAGACGTTGCCTATTTTTTAAATGCCGACGAAGTTGGCATAGGATTGACACCGGAGTTCGCACCTTGGGAAACCATGGTTACAGATAAGCCTGGTATGATAGCAGGAAAACCTTACGAAGAAGTTTGTAAGCCTAATGTTGTAAGTGCTGCCACTCATCCATATACCATTTGTGTATCGGTTGATAAACATCTGGAAACGTTTTTGGGATCTACCGGCTATGACGGTATCGCCAATTCTCAATCCAACAGAGCAACAATGATGCTATCAGGAATTGTCACTTCCATAGCCGCATATATCAGAGCTCTCGGCTATGAAGCTGTTGCTTCTCACCAGGGAAAAGAATATGTTATTATCCCTCCGGTTGCTATTGCCAGCGGTCTTGGTGAACAACCCAGGGTACCCCAGGGGGTAGCTCATCCCAGACTAGGTTTCAGACACATGATTGCCTGTGTTTCGACAAATCTTCCGCTAGCTCCTGATAAACCTATTGAATTTGGCGCAAAGGACTTCTGCCGTGTATGTAAAAAATGTGCCCAAACCTGTCCTGCTCAGGCCATCAGCTATGATGATGATGAAATAGTTCATAATGGCTATAAGCGATGGGATTTTAATCTGGACGCTTGTATACATTTCAGAGCTGAAAATGAAGAAGGTGTCTGCTGTGCCCAATGTATGAAGGTCTGCCCCTGGAACTCCAAGGAAGACTCCTGGTTCCATAAAGCGGGTATTGCAATTGGCTCCACCGGTCGTACATCTTCAAATCTACTGGTTAAAATTGACGACATGTTTGGGTATGGCACAGAGGTCATTCCAAGGTTTAAGTGGTGGCTTGATTGGCCGGAATTATACAAAATTAAAATCCCGACTAATAACTAATGAATTTATATTCTTTATAGTAGAAAAATAAGGCGTGATTATGGATTATTTAGAGAGAAACTATTTGCCGGAAAATTTCTATGGTATACCTGCATTAATTAATTATTGTAATTTGGGCGAAATGTGTACCTTTAAAAAGGGAGATCCCATAATCCTTCCAGGCCAGTACTTGAAAAAACTATTATTAATTATTGATGGTAAAGTTAAAGTTTCCAGGCTTTCTTCAAGTGGCAGGGAACATTTTCAATACTTTGCCGAAAAGAATGCTATCATTAATGAGCTTTTTCCTTCGGAAGACAGTCCGTTACAAATTATTGCAACTCGCAATACCAAAACATGTATGTTTACAAGTGGACAGCTTCTGCAGATCATCTCCAATGACAATACGATTGCTCTAGAAATCCTTAAAGGTTTAAGCCAAAAATCAAACTACTTTGAAGAAAAGTTAGTAGAAAGAACCTATGATACAGCTACAACAAGAATATGTCATCTGATTAGAAATCTTGTTTTACAGGTAGGCGTATATGAGGATGGAAGGTGTCTTATTGATATCCCCTTGCCGCAGAACTATATTTCACAAATTACCGGGTTGCATTTTATAACGGTGTGCAATGTCATTAAAAAACTAAAAAACGAAAAGATCTTAGGAAAGGACGGGAAAAAACTTATCGTCTATGATGTGGAAAAGCTAAACAAATACCTTATGCTTTATGAAGAAGAATAAATAACCTATTTGATATTATTGCTTAAAAATATTTTTACCTATAAAAGGCTGTTACTAAACACAGCCACGAAGGGGACGTAACGAAATTTTATTTCGCAACGTCCCCTTAACCTATTTAGTACCATGTCAACCCTAAATCTATATATCCTGGCGGCAGATTTCTGTTAATACTGCGTTGTCGTCAATCAGCATACGCTCGGTATGCCTCAATCCTCCGCCTTGTCTTAAAAGAAATCTGCTCCCCATTATATTACAGTTTTAAGGTTGACAAGGTACTAGCCCAATTTTTTCAGCTCATTTTTTATCAGTTAGTACTGCCATCTTCCTCATATTATTAGCAACACAGTGCAAATGTTTACCCTAATATTAAAACCTGATTATCCAAAACTATATCATGGTTAAGTTTTTTTTGGGAGTTATGGGATAGAATTTAAACAGTTATAATGTTTACTGGAGGAATACAATGCATAAATTTATTCTTGGTCAATACAAAAATTTAAATCTGGCTGAACCGAAAGGGTTTGATCAAAAAGATTTAGAAAAAGCAGTACTTGAATCAATCCTAAATACCGTGGATATTTGGTGCAAGCAGAATACAACCGTCGAAGAGGGAGATGTCATCATAATTAAAGTCGAGGCCAAGGAAAGCGGAATATTAGTCCCGGAATTTTGCCAAAACAAACTGCAGTATAAAGTAGGCGATGAGAGTTACTTGAAAGAGTTTATGAACGCTATCGGCAAAAAAATGGGGGAAAGCTTTAGCATGGAAATTGATTTTGATGAATCCTGTGTCATTGAAAGGATTAGGAATAAAAAAGTTAATTTATACGCAACTATTACGGATGTCATTGATAAAAAAATACCGGAAATCACAGATGACTTAGTACAAAAAATGGAACCGGACTGCCGTACCTTGGACGAAATGAAAGCAAAGTATGCGGCCATATTGAAATCCAGAGGTATAGCCAATATTTATCAACAAAAAAGGGACTTAGTTTTGAAAACGATTATCGACAACTCCAGTTACGAATTTGATGAAGATGAGTTTGATCAAGCTTTAAATACGATAATTGAACAAACTAAAAAGTCAATTATGGATTCAAATTCTCCTGACATTGACCGAATAATGCAAATTAATGAAAACGACGTATATTTTAGAATGGAATGCGAAAGAGTAACCAGACGAATGATTATGGAGAACCTGGTGATTAATGGGATTTGCAACATGGAACAGATTGAAGTTACCGCTGAAGAATTTGCTCTAGAAAAAGCAAAATACACAGAGGATGAGGCGGCGTCAGAGGAATTCACAAAATACTTTCCTACCGACCAGTCCTTTGAATTATATCTTTTAAGAGAAAAGGTTTTGCATTGGTTATGTCTGAACAATTTTAATCCTAAAATTTGAATAAACTATATGTCTTATTGGTACAATACAGTATTGAAGCAATGCATCACAGTACGGATGGAAGTGTATTTTGGGATGCGGATCCGGAAAATTTACGCTCCGAAGATTAAAGATAACAACCGACCAATTTTAACGACTGATTTAAATACAAATATCCGTCTCATAAGAAACATTTTTAAAGATGATGAAACACTGATCACCCGTTATATTGAAAATCAAACGGATACTACGATTAAATGCTGCATTTTTTATATTGACGGCATGGTTAATAACAAATTATTAAATGAAGATATTATACAGCCGCTTTTGGAACATGAGTTCGATCCCAAAGCATCCGACCTTATTAATGTTATTGCCAAGCAGGTCACCTTATCCGGCAGCGTTGATAAAACATCTGATTTTTATCAAATCATTCAGGCTATTGTGTATGGGGATTCGGTGCTGCTGGTTAACGGATACAGCGATGCTCTTATTTTTAATACAAAAGGCTGGGCAACCAGAGCAATTGCAGAACCTGAGGCAGAAAGGGTTTTAAGAGGTCCGCGTGAAGGCTTTAATGAATCCATCATGGCCAATTTAACGATGATTCGGAGGAAACTCAGAACACAGGATTTAAAAATCAAATTCAAGGTATTCGGAGCCAGAACGCAAACAAAAGGGTGTATTTGTTATATTGAGGGTGTGGCGAATAAAGACATCCTGGCCGAGCTTGAAAGAAGGCTCGATAAATTTTCAATTGACGGCACGTTGGATGTCAATTATATTAGTGAATTTATCGACGAAGAACCCTACTCCCCCATCAAGACAATCGGAAGTACGGAAAGACCTGATACTGTTGCAGGGAAGCTTTTAGAAGGCAGGATAGCGCTGTTTTTGGACGGCACACCGGTTGTGTTAACCCTGCCCCATCTTTTCATTGAGCACTTTCAGAGCAGTGACGACTATTATCTCAATTATTTTTTTGCGTCAATAGGCAGGTTATTAAGAATCTTCGGGTTTTTGCTGACAATAAGTGCACCGGCTGTTTATGTGGCAATAACATGCTTTCATCATGAAATGCTGCCAACACCCTTGATGATGAGTATTATAATGGCCCGTCAGAGTGTTCCGATGCCTACGGTAGTTGAAATGTTTTTGATGCTTATTATGTTTGAAATATTGCGGGAAACAGGAAACAGAATGCCCAGCAATATCGGTCAATCTCTGAGTATTGTCGGCGCTCTTGTTGTCGGACAGGCTGCCGTAGATGCCAAGCTAGTCAGCGCACCTGTGATTGTCATCGTGGCAACAGCAGGTATTACCGGTCTATTGATACCCAGAATTAAGGGCGGGATTATTATCATACGCTTTATATTGCTGAGTCTTTCTTCGATACTCGGCTTATACGGATATATTTTCGGCATGATGGGTCTAATGATATATTTGTTCAATATCCGGTCTTTTGGAATCCCTATTATGAACGGCTTACAGAGTAAACAAGATATGTATATAAGGTCACCATGGTGGAATATGATGAAAAGGCCCCAATTTATGGCTGCTGATAAAACCAGAAGCAATTCAGACGGTGATCCGGAATGAAAAGGCAAAGAAAAGTTTTAATCTTCTTGTCAATCTTTATTACAATACTGATGACGGGATGCGCAAATTATAGAGAACTGGAAACTCTTGCAGTTGTTACCGGAACGGCCTTTGATAAAGGCAGCGACGGTACCGGATATCATCTGACTTTCGAGATTTTGGGTCAATTAGGAGGTGGTGGTACGCAGGGACCAACTGTACAATCCCAACTAATTGAATCGGACGGAATGACAATATTTGACGCGGTCAGAAATGCCCTAAAGAAATCCGATAAAAAACTGTATTTCGGACACTGCAGAATATTGATTATCAGCAATGAGTTGGCACACGAAGGTATAGACCCGGTTTTGGACTGGCTTAACAGAGATTCTGAACCCAGAATCACGATGAATCTTTTTATCTCTAAAGAGAAGACAGCAAAAGAGGTGATTGAACAAAAAAGTCTTAACAATCCCATAACTTCTTATGCTCTTAGTAATATCGATAAGAACAATCCCAAGTTTTTGTCGAAAACAGCATATGTGCAATTATACCAGGCCAATAATATGTTGGGTGGCGAAGGAATCTCATTAATACTACCTGCGCTGGTTATTGCAAATAATCAAAACAATAAAATCACCGAACTTGGTGGCACCGCAATTTTTAAAAAAGACAAGCTGCTGGGTTATCTTGGGAGCGATGAATCAAAATACCTGGTTTTTATAAAAAACCAGGTGACTAGCGGGCTGCTTATAATCAATATGGAATCTGCCTCTCCTGATATAAGCCTTGAGATTATAGACAGCAAAACAAAAGTTACACCGATTTTAACCGGTAAATTGCCTGAAATGAAAATTGAGATCAAAATGCAGGTTGCGTTGGGTGAAATGCAAACATCAGCCGACCTTGATACGGAAAGCGGGATTAAAGAAATAGAAGAAAAAGCATCAGCAACGATTGAAGTAAATATTAAACAATTGATTACAAAGGTTCAACGGGAATATGACAGTGATATCTTCGGTTTCGGAAGCACCATATATAAGAACGATCCTGATTATTGGAAGAAAATAAAACCGCAATGGGATAGTTTGTTTCAATCACTAAATATCGAGGTTTCAGCAGAAATGGAAATAATAAACACCGGGCTGTCGAAATCGAAGACTAAAGTTGGTGGATGAAATTGCGTTATATTTTGATTTGTAGCTTTTTATACCTTGCTATACTGATTTTTGACATAATACCTCTAATGAAAAAGAAAAGGGATAATAAAAAGTCCTTACTTATTTATATGCCGGTTTTTTTATTTACATTGGTTATAAATATCCTGTATGGACTGAGTGTCAAGATCCCCAGCCCAGCAGAACCAGTTAAAGACATTGTCATCTGGATTTTGGGAATAAAGTAAGGACAAAGTGATGCAAAAAAATTTAATTTCAACAAAACAGGCAATTTACATTTTGATTATGTTCATCTTAGGCAACTCGGTTATGTATACCGGCAGTAAAGCAAAACAGGATACCTGGCTGGCGGTTCTTATCGCCCTGGTTCTGTTTACTCCGATGATGATGGTGTATGCAAGAATTGTAAGCTTGTATCCGGGCAAAAGCCTTTACGCCATTGTCATTGACGTCTTTGGGAAATTTTTTGGAAAGGCCATAATTTTTTTATACGTATTATACGCAATATCTCTGGGCTCGTTGCTCATGAGGAATTTTTCAGAATTCATTCACGTCGTCGCCATGTCGGAAACACCAAAGATAGTCCCTTTGGTTTTCCTTTTCACACTGAGTGTCTGGATGATAAAAAGCGGTGTGGAGACATTGGGAAGGTGGGTTAGAGTTGCCCTGCCGGTCGTATTTGTGTCATTGTTGGTGACCCTTCTTTTATCTATAAAATCATTGGATTTCAGCAACCTTAAGCCTGTTGCGGGCACCGAATTTAATATTTTAATGGAAAGCGCTTTTACAATATTTTCATTTCCTTTTGCTGAAACAGTACTTTTTACTACTTTATTCGGTTCGGTAAAAGCAAAGAGCAACCCCTACAAAATCTATATTTATAGCATTGTTATCTGCACACTTTTTTTTCTAGCTGCAGGTTTAAGGAATGCCGTTATAGGATCATCACTCGGCATGTTTTATTTTGCTTCTTATGCTGCAGTCAGCGTAATATCATTGGGGGAGTTTTTTACAAGAATAGAAGTTTTAATCGGTCTGGCGTTCTTACTTGATCTTTTTGTAAAATTATGTGTATGTATGTTTGCGGCTTCAATGGGAATATCGAAGATTGTAAATATTAAAAATTATAAAGAGCTGGCAATCCCCGTGGGATTGATAATGATGACGCTGGCGATTATTCTTTTTGCCAATATACTTGAAATGTATGATTGGCTGGATATTTATAAATATTTTGCTTTGCCTTTTCAGGTCATTTTGCCTTTGATAATTCTGGCTGGGGCTGAAATTAAGATAAGATTAAAGTAAATTATACGCAAGACCTATCAATTTTGTTGCAGCCTATTTCACTTTTGTTGGTTAGGCTGTTAGTTATTTGTTTTCAAGGAGACATTATTATCAAAGTTAATAGAGTATAATTTGGGTATAATATATGAAATTTTATAGTCCTGATTTAAAATATTATAAATAGGGGGGATTGGCAAATGCTTTTTTTTCCTACCGAAAAATTCTACGATGATTTTGATTATTTCACTCAAATATTTAGTAAGAACGGATATAGAAAAATTCTTAAACCAAAGACTGTAAATACGGTTCAAGATGATATGAGCAACCGGCTCTACTTCATTTATAAGGGAATTATGAAAGTTGTTATACGTAATGAGTATTGCGACGAAAAGGTAATGGTTTTTTTTAGGGAGGGCTGTGTTTATTGCGATATGGGTCTCTTTTCTGAATTGCCAAACACATCTACTACTATAAGTGTTACCGATTGTGAAGTTTATTATCTCAATAAGGATAAAGCAATTGAATTGTTCTTAACAGACTCCGAATTTGCGCTTAAGTTAATGAGACAGGCTTGTGCAAAGCATTATTATACTTTTAAAAGAGTGGCTTCAATTAGTTTCTTAAATGTTGAAGAAAGACTAACACTCTTGTTAAAATCAGTAAGTAATTATTATACTACCAGCCAGGACGAATGGCTTGAACCTAAAATAAAGCTAACCCATGAGTGTATGAGCGAAATTCTAAACGTAAACCGTACTACAATTTCTAGATTACTATGTGAATACTACAAACGAGGAATTATTAAAAAACAAGGAAAAAAAATATTGTTTTCCCGTAAGATTTATGAGCAACCTAGCTTTGAAGAAACATTTTAGAGTTTTTATTGGGGAACTTACCTTCGGCACATTAGTGCCGTTTTTTTGTTGTTAATGCTACATTAAAATGGCGATTATAAAGACTATTATTACGTTTTTTATGCAAAAGACGCGATAGTTCCTTTTTTATATAATGTAGAAAAAAAAGGAGGGTTTGGTTATGGCTAAAGAAGAAAAATCTATTCCTGATGAGCCGGCAACAAAAGTCAATCGCAGACAATTTCTTAAATTAGGAGCCTCTACAGGTATTGCAATGGCTGCTGCGACTGCTGCCTTGGAAGGGGGGGCACTTGTCGATCCAAAACAAGCATATGCAGGAGTAATCAAGACACACGATGAAATTCCCTATGAAATCCCTGCAGACCACAAACGCTACAACCAACGTAATCATATGTTTGGCCGGGCAAGAAGTGGAGATCCCGAGGTAGGTAAAATGGCAGAGCATTTTCTCTCACACAGATTCAATGGTTATGATGGAGTTGAATCACCTGGTTATACTGTGCTTGATGGTGCGGCTGCTCGTGCAAGCTTTGCTCTTGACTGGTATGTTAATGGCGAAAATGGTAGCGGTAATTCCAATACGGGGTTGTATGCCTGGCGTCCCAAACTGATCGATTTTCTGTTTAGGTGGGGTGATCCGGATAGAAATATTCATTCCCCCGGGGTAAAAAGTCCCGAAGAAGGAACGATGGCAGTAAAAAGGATGGCTAAATATTTTGGTGCTCATTCAGTCGGGATAGCTCCTTATGATGAACGTTGGATTTATACAGAAACGTTTAACGGTGAAGCTCAGAAATTTACCCCTCCGGATTTTGGTTTTGAACCCAAACATGCAATCGTAATGACTATTCCCATGGAGTATAAAGGAATGAGTTGTGCTCCGACCTTTTTAGGATCGGCTGAAGTAGGAAGAGCTTATAACATGTGCGGGGTAGTTGCGTTTAGTTTATCCATATTTATTAAAGATCTGGGATATCATGCGGTTGCAATCGGAAGTGACACTTCAATATCCATACCGCAGGCTATTCAGGCGGGTCTAGGGGAATTAGGCAGGATGGGGCTGCTTGTTACTCCTGACCTTGGTCCAAGTGTTAGAATCTGCAAAGTATTTACTGACATGCCTTTAAATCATGATAAACCTATTTCCTTCGGAGTGACTGAATTTTGCAATAGCTGCAAAAAATGCGCCGAACTATGCCCCTCTCAAGCTATTAGCTATGATGCACAAACAACTGTAGGACCTAGTAAGATAAGTTCAGCTTCGGGAGTAAAGAAATGGTATATTAACCCGGAAAAGTGCTGGAGTTGTTGGGGGGATGATAACGTCAGGTCATGCTGTGGAGCTTGTATAGCTGCTTGTCCATATACTAAGCCAGAGGGCTGGCATCATACCTTAGTTAGGAGCATAACAGGGACGCCTGGTCTTTCGCCAATCATGAAAAATATGGATGATCTTTTTGGATATGGAAAACTGTATAATGAACAAGCAGCAACAGATTGGTGGAAAGAATAAAAGGAGGTAATGAAAAATGGCCCTGATGACTTTTATCCTGGGATTATTGGTTGCCGGTTTCGGTTGGGTTGTTAACATCTTACGGAAGAATACAAAATATTCGATTACTTGGCTTGGCTGGGCAGGAATTGTCTTAAGTTTTATGGTTTTATTGTTTGCTATTGCTTGGTCATGGAGCTGCCTTTTAGAGAATAGTCCTCGAGCTGCAGGAGTAGGTCTTCTTATGTTTGGGGGTATTACAGTTATTATCGGAGCGATAACCAGGATAGTAATTATAAGAGGAATTCCTACATCTAAAAAAAATCATACTGATGGAGTAAGCCAGAGTGCGTAAAGCCCTAAGTAATGTAAATAAGTACTTGGCAATATAGCAATCATAAAGGGTTTTAAGATTAAAAGTTTTATTACAACGAAGGGGAGGGGAAGCGCCTCCCCTTTGCATGAATTTATAGACTCCAACAGATAGGCTGGCTGGAACTTTCAGACGAACATTTATTTGGTACAAAAGATGGGGTAAGGTCACAATGATTAACAAAAAAGTAGAGAATAAAATAAAAAATGTGATTAAGATCATTGCTATATTGACATTAGTAATTTCATTATTTGTTAGTTGGGTGTTACCCGAAAAAGATTTGCTGCCATTTGCCAAAGAAGTTCTTCCTCAAGCCCAATTCTTCCAAAAGGTTACGTCTTCTCCTCTAACCTATGAGGGAATAGTTCAAGGGGCAGATGGAAAGACGCAAAGAGTTGGCTATGTAGTCATTGATCAGGCAGTGGGTTATGGCGGCCCGATTAAGATGGCTACAGGAATTGATTTGGAAGGGAAAATTCAAAAAGCAATTATTATAAACTATAAAGATACACCTTCCTTTGTTCAGATGGTTTTGAATCATGGCTATCTTAAGCAGTTTATCGGCAAGGACATTACTAAGCCATTGAACATTGAAAAAGATATTGATCGTGTCTCTGGGGCAACTTATACCTCCCGCGGAATAGCTAAGGCAATCTCCCAAGGAAGTCACGCTGTAGCAAGAACCCAGTTTAAATTGGATGTTTCGGATGAGGAAGTTGCTTTTAAGTTTGGTGCAAAAGAGATATCTGTACTGTTGCTCGTTATCTTGATGTTAATTGGGGTTGTATTAAAAAACAAAAAATTAAGATGGGTAACCTTAATTGGTAGCCTAATATTTATAGGCTTTAAATTCAACACTCCTTTTTCTCTGGCTAACGTGGCGGCACTATTAATGGGTAATTTCCCTTCCATTCGGGAAAACCTGGTCTGGTATATTCTGATAATCGGTATCCCAATTATTACCTTTGTGGCCGGTAGGAATCTCTATTGCTTCTGGCTTTGTCCTTTTGGTGCTTTGCAGGAAATTTTAAGTAAGATAGGTGGGGGCAGTTTTAAGTGCTGTAACAAAAAAATAGAAACAAAAGCCTCTAAGATCAAATATGCCTTGGTATATTTTGCATTATTAGCTTCCATCTTACTTCAATCCCCTGGCTTTGCCGGTTATGAGCCTTATTCAACTTTATTTGGGTTACAAGGTTTTGGCATCGAATGGTTTATCCTACCCCTAATACTCTTTCCATCACTTCTAATCAGGAGATTCTGGTGCCGATTTTTTTGTCCGGGTATGGTCTTTAATAAATTTATTTTAAATTTAAGAAGTCTCAAAAAATTTATTAATAAATCGACTGATAAAAAGATAACAGTTCCTGAAATAAATGCAACACTAAGGAATGAGGTGCGTTGATGAATTTAAAGATGAATTTTAAAGACGTTGTGTTCTTGGTATTAATTAGTAGCGTTATTCTAATGATTGTGGTTAATATGTTTCAAACATATCTCAATCGATGACCTTATGAAGGAAGGCTGTCCTTCCGGTATTCTGCCAATATCATTGTATCCATACTCAATTTTAGCGTAGCATTTATCTGCCTCAGTGCTGTAATGCGGCATTACTGGAAGATCAAAAAGCTAAAGAAAGAAAGCCTGATTCACGAGTAGCGGCCTGTTATCTAAGTCTCCGATTCGGGGAGAAATGCAAGGATGACAGTTCGTTTGCCCGTTATACTTTGATTAAACCTCCCGAGCCAATTGCTCCGGGAGGTTTATCGTCTAAAATATGGATATTTTGAAGGAAAGTGCAGAAATTTAGCGAATTATTCTAAAAGTTTATATTAACAGAAAAGGAAATAGTTCCGTTTTTAAATACGAAAGGTTTTGCATAGAATAACATCTAGAGATACAAAATCATATCCAATCTTAATTTATGATCAATGTTGAAAAACAGTAGGAGGAGAGTATGAATAAAAAACGCTGGATTTCTATCGCGGTTATCGTTGTTTTGCTGGTGGTATACGTACAGACAGATGTTATTTCCGGAGGAACAAACATGGGAAAATTGGAAAAATCCCTGTTGCCTTCGGAACCATCATTCACCACGGGGACTTATCAGGAAGGAACCGGTAAAACGATTGCACTGATCAACGTCAACGGAACCATTCAGTCGGGGACTGATTCATTGTCATCCACCGATACCTATAATCACCAGATATTTTTACAGGAAATCGAAGATGCCTTTACAAATGCTCAAGTTCAGGCGGTTGTCCTGGCTGTTGATTCGCCTGGCGGCGGTGTGTATGAAAGTGATGAGATTTATCAGAAACTGATCAGTTTAAAAGAAAGATACCCAAAACCTTTGGTTGTTTCCATGGGTACATTGGCAGCCTCAGGTGGTTACTTTATTTCGATGCCTGCGGATGAAATTTTGGCGACTCGGGATACGCTGACCGGATCCATCGGCGTCATTATGAGCACGTATAATTACAGTGAGCTGGCAAAAAAATTGGGTGTTGAGGAAATTGTTTTTAAAAGCGGTAAAAACAAAGACATCATGAATCCGATGCGTGAAGCGACAGAGGAAGAAAAGCAGATCATGCAGGGAATCATTGATGAGTATTATGGCTATTTTGTCGATGCAGTGGCTAAAGGAAGAAAAATGGACCGTCAGGCTGTCATCAAAGTTGCGGATGGAAGGGTTTATACAGCGAAGCAGGCCAAATCGCTGGGACTCGTCGATCAGATCGGTGATTTGGATGGAGCCATCGCCGAAGCAGCAAAAATGATTAACGAAAGTGATCCCAACGTTATCCAATATCAAAATGAAACGCTGTTTGATTTGAATCGGCTCTTTTCCATGGTGTCACCCCAACTTGATTTCTTGGGGATCAAACAGGATTTGCAGGACAGCGCGGTACCTACCGTGATGTACCTGTATCGCTAAAGGAGCGTGATGCATCCATGGATATCGATAATATTACAAACAGCGGTGATCAGACAGCGGAAAGTGCAAATACAGTGGAAAGTGTCAATGTTGTAGATTTAAGAGTTGTTGGTTTTTGGACCCGATTCTGGGCCTTTGTCATTGATCTGGCAGTCATTGCGATGAGCAGTCAGATATTTTTCCGGGTTATATGGCCAGCAGGTCTTGAAACGACAACCATTAAATCATTTTTCCTAATCAATGCACTCTTTCCCGGCATCTGGGGAAGTATATATTTCGTTTTGCTGACGATGTATTTTGGACAAACACTCGGGAAAATGATCATGGGAATTAAAGTTGTAAGCAAAGATGGCAGCCCGCTCAGCTGGTCTGCAGTCGCCATGCGGGAAGTCGCCGGGAGAACACTGGCACAGCTGCTCGGCACCTACCTGGGTTATTTGATTTGCGCGTTTCATCCTCGAAAACAGGCCTTGACCGATATCATCGGCGATACCTATGTGGTTTATGCTGAGGATAAAAAGAGGGGCAAATGGGTTCAGATCCCGGTAGTACCGAGTGCCAATGCGGAATAAGCAATTCTATGCGACCCGCCCAATATTTGATAACGAACTGGAACCTGCCACGTTAGCAAGAGAGAATATCACGGATGAAGCAATGTTTTCCTACGTGGAAGTAAGCGACTGCACGCTCGATCATATTGAAGCGGACCGGATCACGTTTAAACAAGTCGTCTTCCAAAAAGTCATGTTTACTGAAGCAATCTTTCGGTATGCCGACATGATGAATGTCCGGTTCCAAAATTGTGATTTATCTAATGCTGACTTTAGTGAAGCGATCCTGCATCGCGTTGAGTTTATTAACTGTAAGCTGATAGGGATTAACTTGAGTGAAGCCACGCTGCGGGATGTAACCTTTGAAAACTGCAATAGCCAATATGCTTTTTTCAGTTATGCGAATTGTAAGCAGGTATCCTTTCTGCAATGCCAGCTGGCTTCCGCGGATTTTAAAAATTGTGCATTTATGAAAGTCGAGTTTCCGGATTCCAATCTTCGGCAGGCGCAATTCAATTTCACCAAGTTGAAAGGCATCGACTTCACCAACTGTGATATTGAAGGGCTGGGTGTCAACCCTGCCGACGTGAACGGAGCTGTCGTCAATGCGATGCAGGCTGTTTCTCTGGCCGGCTTGCTCGGACTTGTTATCAAATAAGCAGAACGAAGACTATAGACTTAGACGTTCAATGCGGATTGGAGGAAAACAAAGATGAACTTCATTGGCAATCTGATTTGGCTGTTATTCGGCGGCATTATCGGAGCAATTCTATGGTTTGTAGCAGGGGTGGTTTTGTGTGTCACAATCGTCGGCATTCCTTTTGGCCTTCAGTGTTTTAAAATATCCCTGCTCGTTTTGTGGCCATTTGGCAAAGAAGTTATTCTTGGCGGCTTTGGGGTGGGGGGATTACTTTTAAATATTCTCTGGCTGATTTTTCTGGGATGGGAGCTGGCCGTACATCATTTAATTATTGGCCTTATTTTCTGCATCACCATCGTCGGCATTCCGTTTGGGCTCCAGCATTTTAAGTTTGCCCAGCTGGCTTTGATTCCCTTTGGTGCAAAAATCGTGGACAAATAAACAATTTTCATTGGTATCCTGATTAATAATGCAGTATAAAAGAACGTCTTTTTAGGCGTTCTTTTTAATAGTGCTACCTTTATCAAAAATGAGAAAAAACATGTAAGGATTAGCAGGTATTAGTAGGAAGGAAAACAGCATAATTAGGTAAAACTCCTACCTTGCGCATTCTTAAACCAATAGAAATTTATAATTGCGTATAGATACTTGTTTGATAGTCTCTTAACTTCTGAATATCTTTAATATAGTAATACCCGTTGGTCTGCTCTATTAGCTTTAATTCCTTTAACTTTTTAATATTCCTTAATGTCGTTATTCGATTTATACCAAGAAGATTGCTAATAAACTGCTGGCTGATCTTAATATTTAACTTAATTTTTGTGTCTTCTTCCACTCCGAAATTTTCGGCAAGTGTTAAAAAAATGTTGCACATCCCCCATTCGGTATCATGATAAAGCAATTCATCAATATGATTCATATTGGAATAAAATTTCTTTGTGAGGGATTGCAAGAGAAAAAGCGTTACATTTAAGTCTGTTGACAAAAGATCCAATAGATCTTCTTTCTTCATAAAGACTAGCGTGGTATCCACACTTGCTTTAAAGTAACAAAAAACCGGAACATTGAAAAGAACATTGGACTCCAAAAAAATACTACTCTTCTCAAGAATGCATATGATCCGTTCATTTCCTTTAGGAGAAAATTCAGAAGCAATAACTCTGCCTTCCTTGACAAAATAAAATCCTTCCATGACATCTCCGGGAGACGCAATAACTGCATTTTTTTTAAAGAAGAATTCCTTGCCATTTTCTATTAACGTTTTAGAAACATTATCAAGCTTGTAAATTCTTGAGTATTCTTCAACGGCTGAGTATTTCATGAAAATCAACTCCCAATATTTAAATAGTAATTCTCTCCTTATAATAATATTATCATACGCTAATTATACTTTTATTAAATATTAATAATATGTAGCGCAGACTACATTTGTAGTATGGACTTCTACTATTTATTTTGAGAAATGATAACTTATTAATAGAAAATATTTTAGGGAGGAGTTGTACTATGGATTTGGGTAAAGAAAAAACTGAAAGCACAGAACAAGAAAAGGCTATTTCCAAAAAATTTAGTAGACGGGGTTTCTTAAAAACCTCAGTCGGAATGGGGGTTGGGGCAGCAGGCGCAGCTCTGATAGGTTACGATGGCCGCATAGCCAATGCTGCAGAGGTTGTACAGCATGATTCGTATCCGGTGGAAATTTCCGCAGATTACAAACGGTATGATCAAAAAAACAATGTGATTATGCGTGCAATGGCGGGAGATCCGGTAGTTAAACCTTCATTTGACACTTATTTCGGAAAACACATGGGCTGGATACCGAATAAGGTAGCAGACGGCTATGGCAGACTTGAAGAGGCTATGAAAGTCGGTGCCTTTGGGGTAGAGGATGGTATCAACGGTTATCATGCTCCTGGTTTTGCCAGTCAGGGATTATATGAATGGAAGGAACCACAAATTAGCGGCAAAGTAAACCCTGAGAAATACAATTTTGAGAGCCCTGAAGCTGCAAGTAAAGCCGTTAAAAAGGCGGCAAAATTCTTTGGTGCGAGTCTGGTAGGAATAGCCCCTTATGACGAGCGGTGGGTATTTTCACGTGTATTCAATATAGAAAAAAACGATAGCGTTCCTAACGATCTCCCGTTTGAACCTAAAAGTGTTATTGTTATGGCTCTTGAAATGAGTTACGAGGGCTTCCAAGCTGCCCCGACATCTCTTGAACTTGCGTCTGCCGGAAATATTTATTCCAGTATGAGTGTTGTCGTAAATAAGATGTCTCATTTTGTTAGAGCTCTAGGTTACCAAACCGTACCCTGCGGCAATGACACTGCCTTGAGCGTTCCTTTGGCGATTCATGCCGGATTGGGAGAACTCAGCAGAATAGGAATTGTTATCACTCCGGAATTTGGACCGAGACAGCGGTTCTGCAAAATATTTACCGATTTGCCTTTGGCCGTTGACAAACCGATTACTTTTGGGGTCAAGGAGTTTTGCAAGACCTGCAGGAAATGTGCGGATGCCTGTCCTTCGCAAGCGATAACCCAGGATAAAGAACCAAGTTTTGAAGTCGCAACGGTCTCCACAAATGGCGGTGTAAAAAGATGGGCCGTGAATGCTGAGAAATGCTTAACACAGTGGGCTGACGCTGGTACTGACTGCGGAATCTGTATAAAAGTATGTCCATACAACAAACCCAGTGAATGGCACCATGACTTAGCAAAATTTGCTACAAAGACGCCTGCAAGACCGATTCTGAGGTACTTTGATGATCTGTTTGGATACGGAAAAGCAACGGTTGCTGAGGCCGTAAAGGATTTCTGGAAATAAATAAGAATGTATTAATGAGAAGAGGAGAGATAAAATGATAATATTTTGGATGTTCCTGGGTGCACTCATCGCGTCATCATTTTGGTTTGTTTATATCAAATTCCAGGGTACAGGCAAAATGTCCGTAGTCCGCTGGATTTTAACGTCCATATCCGTACTGTGGGGAGCTTTTACCCTGGCTTGGATCGTCAGCAGCATTGGTGAAGGCGAGATGCAGGCGGCAGGCATGGGACTATTAATCTTCGGAGCGATTCTTCTTGGACTAATTATTCTTACAGTGCGGTTAAATTCTTTAAT
>Ga0074193_1002101_pt1 | contig 19768 bp, 17 predicted proteins | sample EPASupsiteHSE605_FD_64523 | JGI IMG/M metagenome (GOLD analysis project Ga0074193, IMG submission 64523) | Bioremediated contaminated groundwater from EPA Superfund site, New Mexico - Sample HSE6-05 | ecosystem: Environmental > Aquatic > Deep subsurface > Groundwater > Contaminated ... | reverse complement strand
GCAGCAAACCCAAATTTCACAAGTGCCCAGGTAGTGTAGTGGCCTATCATGATGCCCTGTCACGGCATCGACTCGGATTCGAATTCCGACCTGGGCGTCACTCGTTTTCCGCAACGACCTTTTCCAAACTTTCCACATTCGACCACGGGGCGTCTCTTTTCGGCGGGATGATTATCGTTTCTCGAGCCGGCCCTCCGCGACGATACGAACGCCGCCACTCGCAATGAAGGGACGACACCGGTTCCCCGGCCGGCGCCGACGAGTTCGTTCACGGCGTTAACACTCTGAGGAGAGAACGGCTGAAGGGGGTTTTAAGTAATGATGGGGGTAGTTCCCTCTGCAGGTTGCGCGGCAATCGTTGCTGCCCGGTTGCCCTGATGGGCAGGCACCGCCACGTCCTCATAGACCAGGGCAACCACAGGAACGCGGTCGAGTATTACGAGGCCGCGCTCGAGATCGTCCCGGCGAACTCCGTCGCGTCGGAAGAGAGGGCCTCCGTGCTGGACAGGCGGGGGGGCGGCACGGGGCGGCAGGGCTCGACCGGAGCCGGCTATCACCAGGACCTGTGAGCGTGATGCGGTCCCGATTATAAGAACAGTGGCGGCGACGAAGAGGCTCCCCTCCCCGGCCCGAGCGGTGGGCGTGGCCGCTCCGCCGGAGAACACGGTACTGGCCGTACCCCTACCGGCCGGCCCCCATGCAGAGGGTGCCAGGCGTTTTCCCTTCGTCCCCGGGATCAGGCACGGCCCCCGTGGTTTACCCGGAACCGGCGGTCACGGCCCCTGTACCTCTCGCCCCAGCCCCCCGAAGAACGCCCGGATGTCTCCCGCGAGCAGGTCGGGCACCTCCATTGCCGGGAAGTGCCGGCCCCGCTCGAACTCGCTCCAGTGGCGCATGCGGCGATCGGGGTCGATGAGCTTCCGGGCGAAGGGCTCGGCGTCGAAGACCGCGTAGCCGATCGGGGCGGGGCTTTCGGCCCCCCAGTCCCGCTCTGCATGCATGTTCTCGTAGATGTAGTTGGCCGACAGCGCGCCGGTCCCCGTGAACCAGGAGAGGCTGACGATGGTGAGCATCTGGTCGAGGTCGATCTTCCGCTCGGGGAGCTCTCCGGGAGGGTTGGTCCAAGCCCGGAACTTCTCGACCTGCCAGGCCAGCTGGGCGACGGGGGAGTCCTGGAGGCCGTAGCCGAGCGTCTGCGGCCGGGTGGACTGGATCTTCAGGTAGCCCATATCCTCCTCCCAGTCGGCCAGGATCTGTCGGACCCGCTCCCGCTCGGCGTCCGAGAGGAGCGGGTTCTCGGCGGGATTCCCCCCGCCCATGAACATCCCGATCGAGATGACCAGGGTGCTGGTGTCGGTGGCCAGGTGCGCCCCCACGAGCCGGCCGGGATCGAGCTTGCCGACCTCGCCCAGGATATCGGCCCCGATGTCGCTTCCATGCCCCCCGTACCGGGCGTAGCCGAGGCGGGCCATGAGCTCGCGGTACGCCCTCGCCGTCCGGACGGACTGCCACCCCGCCTCGCGGACGGGCGCAGAGAGGCCGAAGCCCGGGATGGTGGGAATGACGAGGTGAAACGCCGGCCCGCCCTCCCCGGAGGCGCCGGGGTCGACGAGCCGGTCGATGACCCGGAGGTACTCGGCGCTCGAACTCGGCCAGCCGTGCAGGAGCAGGAGGGGGAGCGCGTCGGGGTCGCGGGACCTGACGTGGTAGAAGTGGATGGGCTGGCCGTCGATGGTGGTCATGAACTGGTCGCGGGCGTTGAGCCGAGCCTCCTCGCGGCGCCAGTCGTAGGTGTCGGCCCAGTACGCGGCAAGATCGCGCAGGTACGGGACGGGCACGCCCCGCTCCCACCCCGCGCCCTCGAGCGCGTCGGGCCACCGGGTGTTCCGGAGCCGGCTCCGGAGGTGGTCGAGGTCGGCCTGCGGGATGGAGAGGGAGTACGGTTCGATGGTCATTCAGACCACCGGACCCCGGGGGTGGACCCCGCCGGACAGACTGCAGCCCAGTGCCGGCGACGGTGGAGATGGCATGTGGCTGGCCTTGCTGCCGTCCCATATAAACCGTTCCTTAGGGCGGGTCATGGGATGCGATTATGGAGAATGTCGTAGTCCTCCGGGATTACAACCTGGAGAAGGTGGCATTCTTCTCGACTCGTTTCATTTCGCGGCGGATAAAAATCCATATAACAGGGGGTCCAAAACTGAATCAAAGGCAGTCGGCACCGGCATGACATGCAGTGCGTCCACCGGTCCTGTCCGAACGGGCCCTGTACGGCTACGGATTGATCCCGGTCCGTATCCGCTGCCATCTTCCCCAACCTCGATCGACGGTCGCATCTGTTCGGCAACCCGACCATCCCGCGGTGATACATGAAACGAACACTTCCCCTCTCCCTTCTCCTCTTCGTTGCGGTCGCGGTCCTCGCCGCAGGGTGCACGACCGACCCGGCACCGGCAACGTCCGGAGATACCCTCCGTGCCCAGGCAGAACAGGAATTCCGAGATGGCAACCTGCACGCCGCCACGTCGCTCTTCCGGCTCGCGCAGGAGAACTACACCGTAGCCGTCAACACCGCGGCAGCGAAGAGCGTCCGCGACCGGGCCATGACCATGCAGATGATGGTCTTCCACTTTCCCTACAACCGCAGCGTCATGGAAGGGATGATGGCAGACGTCTTCCCCGACCGGTCGGCAGCGCAGAGGGCCGCCCTCCTGGACGATCCCGGGGCCGTGACCCTCCGGACGGACGGAGAGGTGTGGTACTTCGAGGACACCATCTCGAACATCGTGTACCACAACCTGACCTTCATGCAGGAGGTGAATGCCCGGAAGAACTACACCCCGTTCTATGACGAGCTCGCCCCGCTGGCAAGCGCGCCGCAGACCGGCGTCGCCGGCCCGTACTGCGACCCGGTGGCATGGGAGGGACTCGAGGAGATTGCGATCCCGCGCGACCGGCTCCCCTCCGCCGGCACGCTGAAGGTATGGATGCCCCTCCCGATCGAGTACGGCCCCCAGACGAACGCGACCATCGTGGCCCTGGAGCCGGTGCGGTACCTGCGGTCCACGACCGGCACCGATGCAGACCTCGGGCTTGCGTACTTCGAAGTCCCGCTCGCCGAGAGCAACGACTCGTTCGTGAATATCACGGCCCGGTTCCGCTTCGATACACATCAGCAGCGGTTCGCGATCGATCCGGGGAAGGTGCGCCCCTACAACACGAGCGATCCGGACTACAGGAGATACACGGCCCCGACAGCGAACATCGCCCTCACGCCGGCCATGAAGCAGAAGGCACGAGAGATCGTGGGGAACGAGACGAATCCGTACCTGCAGGCGCAGAAGATCTACCGAAATATTACGGAGTCGCTCCCCTACAGCCATGCGCCACACCTGCTGCTCGAGGCGATCGGCAGGCCCCGGTCCGTCTATGTCCTCGAGACCGGGATCGGGGACTGCGGGGCCCAGAGCCAGTACTTCGCTGCCCTCTGCCGCTCCATCGGGATCCCGGCCCGTGTCCCGGTCGGCTACCAGATGATCCTCGGTCCGGCCGGCACGCATGTCTGGGCCGAGTATTACGTGGAAGGCTACGGGTGGATCCCCGCCGACGTAACGGTCGCCGAGGGAGCCGACTGGTCGTACAACGCGACCCCCGGCGAACGAGAGCGATACCGCGACTTCTTCTCCCGGAACCTGGATCCGTACCGCTTTGTCATCCAGAAGGATGTGGATCTCCCGCTCTCCCCCGACCTGGGAGGAGACGAGGTCGTGACCACTCGCAACACGATCCAGCTCCCCATTGTCGTCTGCGATACCTGCACGGAGAACCCGTCCATCGTGGTCCCGGAGAAGTACTGGACGATCACGGTCACAAGAGTCTGAAGGGTTTTCCTCTTTCGCTCTGCCGGAGCACTATCCGGGGATTGCACCCCGAGGGAATCCTGGTTCGGTCGGAGGAGAATGGTCATGACTTCCCCTTATTCCGACCAGGGCGTCTTCCAATTTACAATAACGTCCCTTCTCTAATAAATTCAAATTCGACCGGTAGGTCCGTCTTTTGTCTGCGATCGGGTCCTCTACCAGTCCACTCCTAACGCAGGCGTGCCTACTCCGAGTTCATTCTGCTTCGCTACCACTGTCCTCTCAATCCAGGTCGTAAACAGCGATCCCCCGCAGAACGATTTCGTGACCGCGATCAGAGCCAAGACCCTCCCGTCCGCGAGCCACGAGCCACGCCGGAATGCACTGGCAACAGCCAGAGCAACGAGCACAGCCTCTGGCGAAACCGCTCGCACGGCGTCATCCATCGCCGGCGCGTAGACAATAACGCTCACCGCCTCCCGCTGCTTGCGCATCGCGACGAGCGGGCTCATCCTCCGGCGTCTACCTCCTTTCCATCTGTCTCGGTCATGGTGGAGCTGGAGCCTTTCGATACAGCGAAGAACAATGCCTGCTGATTATCCCGTATCACAGAGAGGTACATCCCGAGCATGATGCCCGATGAAACAGCCCTGGGAAAGATCCATGATGCATTTGCCCGACGGTTCTCTCATTTCGGTCTTCGCTTGCCCGATCAGAACGTGTGCGAGCGGGAAAAGGGGTCGATGCCGTACGGCAGCAGCGGCCGGCTCTACTACATCTTTGGCAAGGACGAGGGGCGGGAGTACCTCGAATACTATGCCTGCCACCGGATGGGCGACGATCATGCCCGGATCTACGAGGATGGCGCTATCGTCGACCTCGACGAGCTCTCGTCGATATTTTGCTACAGTCTCGGTATTCCCGGCGACTGCGAACGGAAAGAGGCGGAGATGCAGGGACTGTACCGGGAAACCCTGACGGACCTTGTCGAGAAAGGGCTGTTCGAGGATGAACCGGTCCCGAGTTCGCTGGCCGTAAAGAGCGATCTCGTGCTGCACAGAAAAGACACTGATGGCAGTGATCCATCGGCGTAATCCCTTCATCGCGTGGAGTTTCCATCGTACAGACGCAGAGATCCCGCTGCCGCTCCCCTCACCCCGACCTCTACCGTTACCCGAGCCGCATCGGAGCGAACCAGACGGTCTCTGATTTGCCGCGAGCGAGACCGCCCGCAGCGCCTCATCCAGGGCCGGCGCGTACACGATCACTATCGCCGACTCCGTCCGCCGCTTGAGCGCCGCGACTCCCCGGCTCGTCCCCCGGCTTCATTCTTCAGTCCCGAGCTCGGGCGCGAACAGGACGCTCATGCGAGGGCTCAGGAAGACACACCCCCATCCCGCCTCCAAGAGGGGCCGCTGCACGGGCAGACTCCTCGGCCGGTCGAATCGGCGCCGGAGGCAGCTCGTCGTATCGCCCGGACGACCTGGTCCGCGGTCCGAAGCAGGGCCCGGAGACCGCAGTCGACCAGCAGTTCGCCGCGCCGCGGGCCGACCGCGGATCACTCTGGTCGCCTGCCTCAGATATCACCGGGCATTCAAATGCTATGGGTATAATTTGGGCCATTTAAACCTACAAGAGGATTTATAGGGCTACATGCATCTAAGGGGATTGTATGAGAGTCGTTTTTGTATTATGTGCCCTCCTGCTCCTCTGCAGCGGGATATATGGGGCAACTGCTGCTGAGACATACACTTTCACCGCAAAGTGGAGCACGTCGGGTCAGCCCTCCGATGTCGCACTCGACGGCGCAGGCAACGTCTACGTTGCCGACATGCAAAACAACAGGATCCAGAAGTTCACGTCCGACGGTACCCCTGTGACGAGCTGGGGGACCTTCGGCACTGCGAACGGGCAGTTCAAGCAACCGTGGGGTGTTGCCGTGGACAGCGCGGGAAACGTCTACGTCACCGACTACTGGAACCACCGGGTCCAGAAGTTCGACTCCAACGGCGGATATCTCACGCAGTGGGGCGGCACGGGAACGGCGGATGGACAGTTCGCGACCAGCACCCCGATGGGCGGCCTCGCGGTGGATAGTGCCGGCAATGTCTACGTGGCAGACCAGAATAACAATCGGATCCAGAAGTTCTCGTCGACCGGCACCTTCCTCGCGAAGTGGGGGACCGTCGGCAGCGGGGACGGGCAGTTCCGGCAACCACAGGACGTCGCGATCGACGGTGCAGGCAACGTGTACGTGACCGACAAAGGGAACAGCCGTATCCAGAAGTTCACGTCGTCCGGCACCTTCCTCGCGAAGTGGGGCAGTTCCGGCCCCGGTGACGGCCAGTTCGTCTCTCCGTGGGGTATTACGGTGGACAGTGCCGGCAACGTCTTCGTTGTGGAACAGAGTTTCATGTACGTGGGTGGCTACCCTGGCCCCATCGTGGGCATGCGAGTTCAGAAGTTCGACCCGAACGGCGGCTTCATCACGAAGTTCGGCGGCTACTCCCCCACCCTGGTGGACGGCCTTTTCAACGGTCCGCGGAACGCCGCGGTGGATTCGGCCGGTACGGTCTATGTCGCGGACACGGGGAACAATCGGATCCAGGAGTTCAACCGGGCGGCGGTGTTGCCTGTTGCGGACTTCACAGTCAATGCCACCTCCGGAAAGGTCCCGCTGACGGTCGCGTTTACGGACACGTCGACGGGATCTCCGACGTCGTGGGCCTGGACCTTCGGTGACAGCGCCATCTCGACCGACCAGAACCCGGTCCACACCTACACGACTGCCGGGACGTTTACGGTCGCCCTGTCTGCGACCAATGCCGACGGCACCAACAGCGTTACGAAGACCGAGCTGATCACGGCGAGCCCGCTGGCACCGCCGGTCGCCGACTTCACGGTCAATGCGACTGCTGGGAAAGTCCCGCTGACGGTCGCATTCACGGACACCTCGACGAACACACCGGATACATGGTCGTGGGAGTTCGGCGACAGCGCCACGTCGACCGAGCAGAATCCCGTCCACACCTATGCGTCCGCCGGGACCTACACGGTCGCTCTGACCGTGACCAATGCCGATGGAACGGACACCGTCACGAAGACCGACCTGATCATCGTCGCCCCTCTCACGCCCCCAGTTGCTGATTTCACGGCAAATACCACGTCGGGCACCGTCCCCCTGCCGGTCGAGTTCACAGACACCTCGAGCGGCGTACCTACGGCATGGTCCTGGACCTTCGGTGACGGGAGTACAGCAACCGAGCAGAACCCGGTCCACACCTATGCGACTGCGGGGACATTCACGGTCACCCTGTCGGCGACGAATGCCGACGGCACGGACAGCGTCACGAAGACCGACCTGATCACGGTCAACCCTCTGGTCCCGCCGGTTGCTGATTTCACGGTCAACGCGACTGCAGGAAAGGTCCCGATGACCGTGGCCTTCACGGATACCTCGACGGGATCTCCGACGTCGTGGGCCTGGACCTTCGGCGACACCTCCACCTCAACCGAGCAGAATCCGGTCCACACCTATGCGACCGCCGGGACGTTCACGGTCACTCTGACCGTGACGAATGCCGACGGCACGGACAGCGTCACGAAGACGGACCTGATCACGGCGAGCCCGCTGTCACCGCCGACCGCAGGTTTCACGGTCAATGCGACTGCTGGGAAAGTCCCGATGACCGTCGCATTCACGGACACCTCGGGCGGTGCGCCTGCCACGTGGTCCTGGACCTTCGGTGACGGAAGCACCGGCGCAGGGCCGAATCCGGTCCACACCTACACGGCAGTAGGGACCTACTCTGTCGCTCTGACCGTGACGAATGCCGATGGGAGCGACATCATCACCAAGACCAATCTGATCACGGTCACGGCCCCGGTACCGGTGAAGCCGGTCGCCAAGTTCGATACCAGTGCGAACACGGGGCAGGCTCCGCTCACAATCCAGTTCACCGACCGGTCGACCGGAAACCCCACCTCGTGGCAGTGGACCTTCGGCGACGGGGCTCGCTCGTCCGAGAAGAACCCGGTCCATGTCTTCAAATATCCCGGCACCTATTCGGTCTCCCTGAAGGTAACGAACAGCGCCGGAAGTGCTACCACGAAGAGGACCATCACGGTTCAACGACCGAAGGTCGACGCCCAGTTCACAACCGACGTGAAGACGGGCAAAGCTCCTCTCACGGTGCGCTTCACCGATCTCTCGATCGGGAACCCGATCGCCTGGCTCTGGTCCTTCGGAGACGGATCCATCTCGACCACCAAGAACCCGTCCCATACCTACAAGCGCAAGGGAACGTATTCCGTCACCCTTTACGTCTTCAACGGATGGGATGGTGACACCCAGCGCTCGGCACGGCTGATCACCGTGACGTAACCTCCTTCTCCATTTTTGCGATGTGAGGGCGTCATCCAGCCCGAGAAACTGAGAATACGCCGGAGGTCGCCACTGCCGACGACAGTTCGTCGTACCGCCAGAAGATCTTGTCGGCCGTCCCGAGCAGGGCCCGGAGCCCCCGCTCGACTCGCGGCGCGTAGAGCAGCACGGTCGACGAGTGGGTCAGCTCCCGGAGCTGCCGGCCCACGGCGAAGATCACGTCGTGGTCCCCGCCTTCGAGCGCCGAGACGATCCCGTCGTCGTACTCCACGATCACGATCGACTGGTACGCCTCCTGCAGCGACGCGAGGAGCTAGCGGACGGTCATGCAGCTCTGGGACCTGAAGGCTGGGCCCCTGTCGCAGAAGTCGGAAGAGCACCCTCGAGATGACCCGGAAGAAGTTGAGCGCCGTGAACAGGCCGAACTCCCGCTGCAAGAGCAGGTCAGCCAGGAACCCCGGCGGCGCGACGAGCGGCTCGAGCTCTGCCGGCACGCTTCGGGTATCTGTCCTCGATGTCGGCCAGGGCGACTCGATCCTGGTCCAGTCGTCAGGTGGTAAGACCATGCTCGTCGACGCCGGCCCGACGGTCGTTGTGGCTCTCCGGTCGCGGGGAGTCTCCTCGATCGACGCAGTGGCGGCCAGCCATGCGCACGCCGATCATATCGGCGGGTATCACGCGGTCCTCTCACGGTTACCGGTCGCACGGTTTTACGATTCAGGTTACCCGTCGACCTCGTCGAACGATAAGCGGCCGCTGATCACGGGCGACGTGAAGAACATCCGGCTCAGCACCCTCACAGCCGGCCAGACGATCGACCTTGATCCGGCGATTCGGATCGACATGCTCATCACGGACGGGACGACCTCGCCTGAGAGTCACGACAGTATGCTCGTCCTGCAGGTCAGCTACGGGTCGGTCTCGTTTCTGCTCTCCGACACGACAGCGGTCTCTTCGCCGGCCCGTCCGGAGCGGCTGGCCGCGATCGCAGTACCGATCGAGAGCGCGACCAGGCCGATCGAGACGCCGATCGTCTTCGTATCCGGAGGATTCAGGGATCGGCTCAGGGCGAAGAGCCCGAGGGCCAGCACCACCAGGCACAGGACATAGACGATCCGCCGCTCGGATGAGTCGACCATGAGAAAGAAGCGCTGTGACGGAATATTGCCGTATCGATCCCGGCAGAGCCGATCCGCCAATTTTTCGCATGGGCCGCGAGCCGGCGGACCCGTCTGCGCCCCCCGGATGCCCCGTCCCTCCGGACGGATCGGGAGACTCCTGCGGGCCTGGCGGTGACGGGTACCGGAAAACTTTCAGCGATCTTTGTGCCGAACGTCTGCTGTCACTGTGCTGTCACACCTGCTGTCACATGAATTCGCCGCCGATTCGTGCCCAGAGTGACAAAAACCGGATATCCGCAGACATTGAGAAATGGAGTGACAGCAGACGGAGAGACGGTAGTGTCGGCCCCCCTGTCCGGTAACAGCTCTCTGAACCGGCACCTGCTGTCACTACCTGTACCGATCTCCTCAATTCACCCTTCGTACTTCTTTTTCTCGATGAATTCGCCTCATTTTAGGTGACAGCAGATGTGACAGCAGGGGTGACAGCAGACCATCAGCACGGGGTCTGCTGTCACTCGAAACAATCGCGCCGGACCTGCCGGACCTGTCGGTCTGGCGGTCGGCCCCCGTCGACCGCCGGTGCGGAGAAACCGTCTTATCCCCGGCCGGCAATCCCCCCGGCACGATGGATCTGTTCGAGGAGGCCTATCACGGCAGTCCGCCGTGGGACATCGGGCGACCGCAGGAGCCGTTCGTCGCCCTCGAGAAGGCGGGAGAGATCGCCGGCGACGTGCTCGACGTCGGGTGCGGGACCGGCGAGAATGCCCTCTACCTCGCGAGCCGGGGCCACGCGGTCTGGGGCGTGGATGCGGCCCCGACCGCGATCGAGCGCGCCCGCGAGAAGGCAAAGGAGCGGGGCATTGCCGCGAGGTTCCTGGTCCACGACGCCCTCTCCCTCCCGGAGCTCGGCAGGACCTTCGACACGGTCGTCGATTCCGGCCTCTTCCACGCCCTCTCCGATCCCGACCGGTCGCGGTATGCACGGAGCCTCGCCGGCGTGCTGAGACCCGGCGGGAGATACTTCATGCTCGCCTTCAGCGAGCTCGAGCCGGGCGACTACGGCCCCCGAAGGGTCACACAGGAGGAGATCCGGGCGACCTTCGTCAAGGGGTGGCGGGTCGATTGGATCCGGCCCGCGGCCTTCGATGCCCGTACGAGGCCGGAAGGAGCCCGCGCGTGGCTCTCCTCGATCACCCGGGCCTGACGCCGGCCGACCGACGGCGTATCCGGGGTTCGGTAAGAGTTCCTCCGTGGTCCTCGTTCGCCGCACCCGGCGATTCCGTCGGAGATGCCAGAAGAGTTCGTCCTCGCTCCTCGCGAAGGTAGCCCTGGCTCGGGCTGCACCCCTCCGGGAGACCGGGGTCGGTCTGGGGCAATCTTTCACAGACCGTTGAGTGAGGAGGCATCCCCGGGCCGGAGGCATCTGATCGACCGGTGGACGACCGCATAACGGCACCCTCGCCGGCACCACATTCTTCGGCGACGTTTGCCTCCGAGGATCGGGAGCGGCAGCATCAGATGGGAATGCGAAACATCACTGATTGAAAAAACGAGGAGAAAGGAATCCTGAGGCTAGTGGGCATGGGGCTCGTGCTGACAATCCATCGGGGGATCGTTGCTGTATTCGGAGGAGACGGCGGCTCAACAACAATAGAGACTCTGTACGATGCCCATAACACCCATTCCCTTCTCGGTGAGTGTGTAGAGTCCACTCGTCCCTGATTTCATCACCAACCCCGCCTCAACAAGGCGGGCGACATGGAAGAGGAGATGCCCTCCCTTGAGTCCGGTGAGTGCGCTCAGTTCCGAATAGGACATGCTCCCTCCGCAGAGAGCCTTGATCATTGCGAAGCGTACAGGATGCGAGAGCGGCTCAATGATCGATGACAATACCTTCTCGTCCGGCATCTCGGCGATTAGGAGATCGTGATTCCTTCTAAGGAGTGCATGGCGGGCCGCGTTCAGATCTCTGATGGCATCTATCAGGGTATCGCGCTCCTTAACATAGGCCTGGAAACACGCTTTACAGAGATCCCTACCATGTTCCGGATAGCGGCTCATCATGTCCTGGTCGTGCTCGACCTGGGCTGCGATGAATCGTTCTGCTTCATCAGGACCCATGTGCTCGCCGAACTCCTTCAGACGTAAGTGAAAGAAATCGATACACTCCTGTCTGTCGTACAGCGAGCAGGGATTGGGACAGACTCGTGCCAGCTCTCGCTGTGCCGTGGAGAGGAGAAGATCGAGCAGAAGACGTTGGTACTCCCGACCCAGCTGCTGACGCATGGATTCTATCTTCTCTTCAATGAGTGTCGCCTGAACCGAGCGGAGTGCTGTGACAATCGTATCGCTCATCTCTCGCTGACCCGCTTGGAGTTCTCGGAGCGACTTTTCGATCCGGATTATCCGCTCCTCGATATCCCCCCTTCGCATCGTTCTCCCTACAGTATACTGAAATTACCTTAAGTTATATTTTGGTTTTCAACACCGTCACATTGTATGACCGAACAGAAGAACGCGAACCTGCGGGAGTTGACGGCGCCGTGCGGCATAGACTGCTTCAACTGTCCTGTTTATCTGGCAAACGAGAGCGAGGAGATCAGGCAGCAGGTGATGTCCGGTCTCGACGTCTCGTATGAAGACGCTGCATGTCGGGGCTGCCGAAGCGAGAGCGGGGTCTGCTCGTTAAGCCGGAGATACGGGTACGGTCCGTGCAGGACATTTACGTGCGTCGGTTCGAAGGGCATCGAATCGTGCGCCGACTGCGCTGATTTCCCCTGCGACAACCTGCATCCCTATGCCGATCGGCCGGCGGGGAATCCACAGAATATCAAGGTGTATAATCTGGCGTTGATCCGGAGACTCGGCTGGGAGAGGTGGGCTGAAGAGAAGGCGAAGCTCGTGAGAGATACGTATTTTGGAAAGACCCTTGAGAACAAATGACAATGCTGCGTACTTCGCGATGGCCGATTGAGACGGCCCGCTGGATTCCATCGATGGTCGACGACATCGTCGTAGTCGTTCGAGTTCGTTCATGACGTTTTAGAAGTGATGCGTTCTGCAGGATTTTACTGAAACTCAACCAGATGGAAATTCTCCCTGAATTTGCAAATTGCCGGACTATTCTCCTTTTTCTCGAATGATCCTTTCAGCAGGTGAAACTGCCGAAAGAGCGATTCCCAGCCGGCCGACCCATCGACAGCCGCGATGATCGATCTCGCCCTATCCGCTCCAGTGCGTGTCCTGGCCAGCCCCGGTCCTAACACTAGCGAGACCTCGCACAAAGGCGCGTCGCCCAGGTCCTTCTCGTCCGGGCGCCCCCTGCTCATGGGGATGAGCCGCAGGAGGCGCGGACCTAGACACGGCACCGGAACTCTCCCTATGATGCGATATCCTTTGCCGGCGAGGGCATCACGGAGAGCCGATGGTGCTCCTCCCTCGCGCCGCCCGTGAAGAGGCAGGGCTGGCTGAGTATCGCCGTCGCGATCCCTGAAAGGGCCGACAGTCCGGTCGATGATCCCGACCCCGTCATCCCGGCCCCGATACCATCTTCCATGAAATCGCTCTCGGATCTCGTGAAGGGGAGCTCCCGAGCAAACAGATAGCAATACTTTTCATGGCGGAGCCCAATCGCCTCGTATGGATACTCCCGCTCCTCACCACGCACTCCTGATCGTGGCGGCCTGCCTCGTGGCCGGTCTGGTCCTGTCTGCCGGCTGCACGGATACCGTAGCTCCGGCGACACGCACCGGAAACCTCGACGGATTCGACGATTTTATCGGCCGGCAGCTGACCGAGTATGCCGTGCCGGGTGCCGTTGTCGGCATCGTCGAGAACGACTCCGTGGTGTACCTGAAAGGGTTCGGCGTCCGGGAGACCGGAAAGCCGGCACAGGTCGATCCCGATACCCGTTTCCAGATCGCATCGGTCTCAAAGTACATCACGGCCGCAGCGATCGGCACGCTCGTCGATGAGGGGAAGCTCGACTGGGACACCCCGGTCGTCACCTATCTGCCGGGCTTTGCGCTCAAAGACATGTACGCCGGCCAGCATGCAACCCTCCGCGACCTCCTCGCGCACCGCACCGGGCTCCGACAGTACGACGGCGACCTGCTGGGCCGGCTCGGATACTCCAACAGCGAAGTCCTGGAGCGGATGCGATACCTGGAGCCGGGCTCGAGCTTCCGGGAGAAGTACCTCTACAGCAATGCCGGCTTCTTCATCGCCGGGGAGGCCGCGGCACGGGTGGACAACCGGAGCTGGGAGGACCTGACCGATGCCCGGATCATCACGCCCCTCGGAATGACGCGCTCGGGGGCCCGTCCGGGGACCCTGTACCTCGACGACAACCATGTCTCCGGTCATGCCGGCACGGGGGGAGAGGTCCATACCATCCCGCTCGAGGAGGCGAGCCTCCCCGCTGCCGGCCAAGTCGTCTCGACCGGCCGGGACATGACCCAGTGGCTGCGGATGATGCTCAACAACGGCTCGGTCGACGGGAAGCAGGTCCTCTCGCCGGAGACCGTGAAAGAGATCCACGCAGCGAGCCTTGTTGCGGGCCCGGGCGGGCCCCTCGGGGATCCGAACGCGGCGGTCGGCCTCGGCTGCGACTCGTACAACTTCCTGGACGAGCGCGTTATCGAGAAGAACGGGGCGCTCGACGGCGTCCGATCGATCGCGATCCTCGTCCCCGGGAAGAAGGCCGGGCTGGTGGTCATCGCCAACAAGCAGCTGACCGTCTTCCCCGAGGCGGTCCGGGACGAGTTCCTCGAGCGCTATATCGGGAGGAGCGGCGTCGACCTCCAGGCCGTGGAGAAAAACCACCAGGCCGGGTGGAACTCGCTCATCAAGAGCATCGAACGGCCCGCGGATGCCCGCCCGGCAACAATTCCTCCGTCCGCCCTCGCGGGAGCGTACAGGAGCGAGCTGTACGGCACCCTGCAGGTGAACGAGGGGGCGGACGTCGGGAACATGACGATCATGCTCGGCCCGAATCGCTACCCGGGAAGCCTCATGCACGTCACGAACAACACCTGGTACCTCTCGTTCCCGAACCCTGACGACCAGGTCGGGTATCTTACCTTCGCTTCGAGCCCGTCGGGAGCAGTCACGGGATTCAGCTCGGAGGAGATCGGCCCGTTCTCGCGGGCTCAGGAGATCTCCAATTTTTAAAGATGACAGGGAGGATCGCAGGCTCTGTCCTCGTCCTGATTATCTGCACCGCCGGTCGCATGACATCGTCCCTCCCGGCGGAGAGCAGCGGGCAGGCCGGCACTCGTCGATCGTCTTGAGAATGGCGCCGTCGACCTCCGCCATCGTTCTCACCATCCGCCGGGGGGTCCGGCGGTAATGGGACCGGCAGATGATCGGGCACCTCGTGCCGTCAGCCTCTCGCGTGCCGGCAAGGCAAATAGGGATTGACCGAGAGGGTCGGCGGACGAGAGTTGTGGCTCCGACCGGCCTCGCCGGGAAACGCCGGCGCATACATGGTCACGATCGCGTCCTGGCGTGGTCGTCGGACCCCCAACCGCTCGGGGGGATGAAACAGGGGATACCTTCTTCAAGCCCCCCGTGGAGAAGGTGCTCGGAGCGATCATGTCAGACCACACCGGCCGGCAGGCATATGCAGAGAGACCTTCGAACGAGAAGAGTGGACAAACGTTCTTCGCCGAACGCGTCTTCGATGCGCCGCGCGAGCTCGTCTGGAAGGCGTGGACCGAACCCGAGCGTCTGAAGGAGTGGTGGGGGCCGAAAGGATTCACATCCCCGGTCGCAAAGACCGATCTTCGTGTCGGGGGGAGCTATCTGTGGAGCATGCGCTCGCCCGACGGGCAGGACTTCTTCAGCACGGGCGTCTTCCGCGAGATCGTCGAACCGGAGCGGCTCGTCTTCACCGACTCGTTCGCGGACGCCGAGGGCAACGTCGTGCCGGCCTCGCACTACGGGATGCCCGGCGACTGGCCCGCGGAGAACGTCATGACGGTCACTTTCGAGGAGCGCGACGGCCGGACCGCAGTGGCCGTGCGGGAGGAGGGCATACCGGAGGAGATGCGGGGGCCGAGCGAGGCGGGCATGCGCGAGTCGTTCGAGAAGCTCGCTGACTACCTGAAGAAGGCCCGGGCATAGAGCGTACGAATCGGGGTCGCAGGAGGAGACGGTCGTGCTCCGGGCGGGGCCGGCCGTGCCGGCGCTCGCCGGGGCGCGGTCACGCAGTCGGCGCCCCCGTCGGAACGATCGGCGCCCGCGAAGAGCCCAACCGGAGCTCGCATAGACCGCCGCCTACACTGTTTTCCCTGCCACGGCGAGTGACGATTGCCGAAACGGCTCGGGAAGATGGAATCGGTGCGACGGGGCCGACCATGTGGAGGCTGAGAGAGGACGGAGCGCAGCTGCACGAGCACGGGTCAGGGCCCCGGAACCGCGACAGCCGTACTCCGGATATGTACCACAGGTTCATGGTTGTTCATCACAGACGATCGTGATACCCTGGGAGCGATGAGAGACAGTATGACGGATGCAACGGAGAGGCGTTTTCGGGGCGAACTCGGAAATTTCCTCAGGGTGGCCCTCCTGAATGTCGTCTTCGGAGCCCTGGCCGTGGGCCTCGGAGCCTGGTACGTGACCGCCTCGGTGCTCGACGCGACAGGGGCTCTGCCCACACCCGCGCTCCGTATGGCGGCCGGTGCGCTCGCGCTCGCCGCCTTCGGCCTCGGGCTCGCGTGGCTCCGCTCCAGCGCCAGGATCCTGCGGGGAGCCGCAGCCATTCGCAGGGAGTTGGGGGGGCATGCTCGACCGGTGCCCGAAGAGGTGCTCACCGACGGGATCGTCCGGATGATCGCGCAGTACCGCGAAAACAGGAAGACGATCCGGACTATGGTCCGCGTCTGCACGGCCGGAGGATTCTGCCTTCTCGCGCTCGGCATCGTCTCCGCCCTGGAGTCTGCCTCCATCGCCCTGTCGGAGGGGACGGTGACGTTCGGCAGCGCACTCCTCCCCTCGACCCTTGTGGCGCTCGGAGCGGGCCTGACGAGTCTGTACAGCTCGTACTACTTCTCCCGGTTCTCCCGCGTGTGGGACCGACGGCTCGCGGAGACGGTCCGGGGCGAGGAGCGTCTGAGGAGCGTCATGGAGACGGGTCGAAAATGACGGGACGGCGCACCCCCTACGAGATCTACTGGGAGATCCTGGTATACTGCAGGTCTCCCCGCTCGTTCACTGCCGTTGTCAACCGGTGCGATCTCAACTCCAGGACCGGTCAGGAGTATATCGAGTTCCTCTGCTCGAAGGGCTACCTCTCGGGCGCGAAGGACAGCGGGCGGACCCTGTACCTCGCCACCGAGTGCGCCGTGGAGTACGTCGCGCTCTTCACCGAGATGTACCGAAATCTCTTCGATACGGTCCCCGAGTTCAAATTGTAATCCTCGATACCGATTGCGGCATGGTGCCGGGACGGCACTTCCCTCGGAGATGGAAGTACGTACGGCACGGGTACCTTCGACAAGGCGTAGCGGACGACCCGGCCATGGGACTTCGGGGGCGCAGGGGAGGAAGGGGCGTGTCTCTCGACGGGGACGAGAGAGATCGCCAGCGACGTGCCGGGCTCGGCTGCAGGATTAAGAGAGATCGCCCTGAATACGGATGCCCGGGACCACGCCGTAGAGAGCGTGGACGTGGTACCGCAGATCAGGGGGCGAGAAATCGCAATCGGCCTCTGGACATGGCAATTGTATGAAAACAATTAAATAAATATCTCACCACGCTGGGGGCATCCCACACGGCCCCATCTGTCGCCAGGCCGCGTCGGAACGACGGATCTGATCCCATGAAACCCATACATCGATACCTGCTGGCGGCCGCAATCGTGGCCATCATCCTGACTACTGTCCTGGCGGCTCCAACCGTCGCGAGGTCCAGCCTCGCAGAGACGCAGGCCCAAACATGGGGCCCAGGCGGCGGAGCGGCCCTCGGGGCCGCCGGATACTCGTTTGCGGCCACCATGGCCGACGGCGAGGACAATACGACGAACACCACGACGCCGACGCCGGCTCCGACCATAACAACGACCCCGACCGACGGCACCTCCGCGACGCATCGGTTCGAGCCCTTCACCGCGACGCCTGCGGCCGTCCCCGGCAGGATCGAGGCCGAGGACTACGACGTCGGCGGGCAGGGCTGGGCCTGGTACGACCGGACCCCCGGCAACCAGGGCGGCGCCTATCGCGAGGACGACGTCGACATCGAGACCGGCGGTAGCGGCAATGTGGTCGCGTTCGTCAAGAGTTCGGAGTGGCTGATCTACTCCGTCGACGTCCAGGAGGCCGGAGACTACCTGGCGACCTTCCGCGCCTCGAGCCCGTGGGCCGATCGTGCGGTCTGGGTCTGGGTCGACGGAGTCCTGAAGACACGGGTCGAGGTCCCCGACACCGCGTCGTTCGACGTGTACGAGGATGCCACGGCCACCATCACCCTGCCAGCGGGGAGGCACTACATTCGGCTCGAGTTCGTCAGGGACGCACAGAACCTCGACTTCTTCTCCCTCGAACTGGCAGGCGGCCCGACCGTGACCCCGACGCCCACGGGCAACGTCACCCCCACACCGACGATAACCGGCAATGTTACTCCGACGCCGACATCCGACGGTAACGTCACTCCGACACCGACGATAACGGGCAACGTCACCCCGACGCCGACCCCGGCGAACGGGACGGCGGTGTTCACCCAGGAAGAGGCGAACCTGCAGCTCGAGTGGCGCAAGCTCTGGGAGAACCACATCTTCTGGACACGAATGGTCATCATCAACATCGCCGACACTCCCGGCGGGACGAACGAATCGGTCGCCCGGCTCCTCCAGAACTACCGGGACATGCAGGATGCGATGCGCCCCTGGTACGGTGACGCCGAAGCCGAGGAGTTCGGAGGCCTGCTCCAGGAGCACCTGTTGATCGCGGCCGACCTCGTAACGGCAGTCAAGGCCAACAACTCCACGGGGGCCGCCGAACTCCAGGCGCGGTGGTTCGAGAACGCAGACCAGATCGCTGCGGATCTTACTGCGCTCAACCCGAACTGGAACGAGCAGGAGCAGCAGGAGATGTGGCGCACCCATCTCAATGTCACGCTGACCGAGGCGTCCGTGCGGCTCTCGGGGAGCGACAATACCGACGCCTACGACGAGGTCCATCGCGTCGGCCTGGGGATGGCGGACATGTTCTCGATGGGGATCCTTGAGCAGTTCCCGGATCGGTTCGGCGGCGAGAAGACCGTGACCCAGGCCGAACTCGAGCTGATGAACGATATGCGGGAGCTCTGGACGGACCACTCGGTATACACGAAACTCTATATCATCAGCTCGCTCGATGACGCGCCGGATACGGACGCGGTCGCCGCACGGCTTCTGCAGAACCAGGCAGACCTCGGAGACGCTATCCGACCCTTCTACGGCGACGCAACCGCCGACCAGCTGACCGGGCTCCTCGAAGAGCACATCCTGATCGCGGTCGAGATCGTCGATGCGCTCAAGGCGAACAACACCACGGCCCAGGCCGACGCGGAGGCGCGCTGGACGGCAAACGCGGACGAGATCGCGGTCTTCCTCGCCGGGGCGAATCCGCACTGGACAGAACAGGCGCTCAAGGACCTCCTGCATATGCACCTGAGTACGCTCAAGGAGGAACTCGTGGCGCGGTATACGCAGGACTATGTGGCGGACGTCGCGGCACGGGACCGAGCGTACGACCACATACTGGTGCTATCCGATGCCCTCTCTGCGGGGCTGATCGCTCAGTTCATGGAGGTGACGCCGACGCCGACGCCGACCACGAACGCCTCCGACCTGACGAACCAGGCCTCGCCCCTGGCCGCGACGATCACCGGGAACCAGTCCACGACGATGCTGCAGGCGCCAGCCGTGCCGATCGGGCTGGAGCGGGTGGCAGGCAACTTCACGTCACCGCTCTTCGTCGCGGACGCCAGGGACGGCAGTGGCCGGCTCTTCCTGGTCGACCAGAACGGGTACGTGAACATCTTCTACATGAACGGGACGGTCATCGATCAGCCCTTCCTGGACATCCGCGACCGAATGGTGACCCTCCTGCCGGCATACGACGAACGGGGCCTGCTCTCGATCGCGTTCCACCCGAACTTCTCGACCAACGGTAAGGTCTACGCCTACTACAGTGCGCCGCTCCGGGCCGGCGCCGACCAGAGCTGGAACTGCACCAACCGGCTCTCCGAGTTCACGGTCAACCTGTCCAGCCCGGACGTCGTGGACACCACCACCGAGCGGATCCTGCTCGAGGTCGACAAGCCGCAGACAAACCACAACGGCGGGATCCTCCTCTTCGGGCCGACGGACAACTACCTCTACCTGACCCTCCGAGACGGCGGACGGGCCGACGAACCCG
>Ga0074193_1002099_pt1 | contig 19775 bp, 23 predicted proteins | sample EPASupsiteHSE605_FD_64523 | JGI IMG/M metagenome (GOLD analysis project Ga0074193, IMG submission 64523) | Bioremediated contaminated groundwater from EPA Superfund site, New Mexico - Sample HSE6-05 | ecosystem: Environmental > Aquatic > Deep subsurface > Groundwater > Contaminated ... | reverse complement strand
GTGGATACCTGGACCCGATCATCGTAAACAAAAGAAATATGGTCGTAGTAGGTGGCCACCAAAGACTAACCAAACTACTAAAAAAAGGGATCCTAGAAGAAGATGTCGTCCTAGTTGATCTGGACCTAACCAATGAAAAAGCACTCAACCTTGCACTAAATAAAATCAAGGGACAATTTGATGAAACCAAACTCGAAAGCCTAATTGAAGATTTACAAATAGAAGGTTTTGATGTTGAGCTCACAGGCTTCCAAAACACAGAACTGGAATCATTATTCCCGGAAGAAAAACTTCCAGTAGTTGATGATGATTTTGATCCTGAAGTAGAAGTTGAACCGAAAGTTGCCCTTGGAGACATATGGATCTTGGGCAGACACCGCCTACTCTGTGGCGATGCCACAAAAGATGAAGACATGCAGCGTTTAATGGACAACCACCAGGCAGACCTCATCATAACTGACCCACCATACAATGTAAACTACACTGGAGCCACTAAGGAAAAACTAAAAATCCAGAACGACAATATGGACAATGAAAACTTCCATGAATTCCTACTGAAATCTTATCAGGTAATGTATAATGCAGCTGCTCCCGGGGCCAGTATCTATGTATTCCATGCAGACACCGAAGCAGTGAACTTCCGAGAAACATTCACAATGGCCGGTTGGAAACTAGCCCAGTGTTGTATCTGGGCCAAACAATCACTAGTCATGGGTCGCCAGGATTACCACTGGCAACACGAACCAGTATTATATGGTTGGAAACCTACAGGGCCACATAAATGGTACAGTGACCGGAAACAATCCACACTATGGCACTTCAACAAGCCCCAAAAGAACTTGGAACATCCCACCATGAAACCAATTGAATTAATATCATATCCAATGCAAAACAGCAGCAAAAAAGAAGACATTATCCTAGACCCATTTGGTGGAAGTGGCACCACACTAATAGCAGCTGAACAAACAGAAAGAACCTGCCACACCATGGAATTAGATCCACACTACTGTGATGTGATCATCAACCGATGGGAAGAATTCACAGGACAAAAAGCACAATTAGAGGAATAAAAAGAATGGAAGAAACTAAAAACTGGGATATTTACCCATGCGAATATACCGAAGGCAAGTGTGAAGTCTGTGGAGCAGAAGGCCAGATCCAAATATCCGATGGAGTAGGTAGATGCCAAAAATGTAGTGTAGACTGGTTGATAAAAAAAGCTACAGAATAAGCTCACCATAAAATTTCATAAAATCCTTTTTATGTTTCTCAATAAAATTGGAATAATTTTCATCTGTCACTTTTAGTAATCTGAGTAAACTTTTGAAACATATAATCACCATCCATATTATTGCTCCAGGTCCCTTTTCATTTTCAAGGATATCAATATTGATCACCACACCCCCATTTCCAGTGTAACCATGTAACTTGTCCATCACTTTTTGATAATTTTCCAATTCCAAGTCAGGATCTGTGAAAATAAGTATCGTTTCACGAACATAACCCTGGTCCTCTTCATATTCCTTCATCTGCAAGTATTTTAAAACAATATAGAATCCCTCCTAGGATCCATATGATCTATGATCAGGGTCTTAAGCAGCGTCGAAGAGCACAAGAAAACTAATCAGCAGAAAAGAAGGGAAGACCATGAGGGAGAAACAAAAACACATTGATGCTTTCGATGAATTTTACACCTTGGGTGGTGTTGCTTCTGATGAAAATGTCAGGTATTTGTCAGGTAAATGTCAGGTATCTGAAAGAACGATCTGGCGTTGGTATAAAAAATTAGGATGGAAAGAAAGAGTCCACCTCCGCAATATTGAGGTGAATAAAGAGGTTGAAAAGGAGACTAATTCAACTCTTGTGGCCAATAAAGCCAAATACTTGACGTATGTTCATAAATTGTTTGATGATTGGAAGAGAAGGGTAGATTCTGGCGAGGTTCCAGTTGAGATTAAGTCTGTTTCTGATGTTGATAAAATAGTGAAATTAGCTTTACATTTACAGGATGAACCGACTGATAAAATTGCAACTGAGCATAATCATAAGGGTTCGGTAGGTATTGATGTCAAACTCCCGGATGACCCAAAGCTACGGGCCAGGGGAAGAGATCTTATACAACAAATACGAGCAGGCGAAGTGGAGTCCGGCGACTCTGGCGATGGTGGCCAGCAATGATCGTTGGAAATTATATGACCACCTGCGATTGTTAGATGATCTTCTTCTTTTTATGAATAATCGGCAGGTTTTCAGGTCCATGACCTGGATGCCGCCACAGCATGGTAAAAGTTTATTGATTTCTAAATATTTCCCGGCATGGTATCTGGGAGAGAATCCTGATGATCGTTTTATTGAATGCAGCTATGAATCAGACTACGCGGCTAGATGGAATAAGCAGGCCCGTGATGTGTTTGATGAATGGGCCTATAATGTGTGGGGTTTGAAGTTACAGCCGGACAGCCAGACTAAGAAACATTGGGATATTTTAGGCTATGAAGGTGGTTCTCACTCTGCAGGTGCGGATGCAGCTGTAACTGGTGAGCGTGGAGATTTCATAAATGTTGATGATCCGCATAAAAACCGAAAAGAAGCTAAAAGCCCATTAATCCAGTTGAATGTTTATGAATGGTATACTGATGTTCTTGATCCCAGGTTATCCAAGAAAGGTTTAATTAATATCACTCAGACCCGGTGGGATCTCAGGGATCTATCCGGTAGGATCCTGCATGATAAGGATGGGAATGTTAATGAGCCTCATGTTTACCTTGACCAGGAGCTCCTTGAATTCTTACACAACGGTGGCCGTGTTGATAAGGATACCTGGGTGATCCTACGTTTACCTGGTATTGCTGAAGAGAATGACATACTTGGTCGCATACCTGGAGAAGCACTCTGCCCAGACCTACACCCATTAGAAGATTTACTCGCAAAAAAGAGAAGAATGCGTGGCCGGTTTGATGCCCAGTACCAGGGTTCACCCATACCAGATGAAGGTGAAGTTTTCAGTGCGGACTGGTTTAAAATTATTCCCAAGACCCATCCATTGTTACAACATATCATCAAAACTGAAAGAGGATGGGACCTGGCCGGTACTAAAAAGAAAAAAGGTCAAAGTGAAAACCAAGGCCCTGCACGGACTGCTGGTGTTCTGGGAAGTAGAACTGATTCTGATGATTATGTTATCCATGATTGTAAAACATTGAGAGAAAAACCTGGAGCTGCTAGGACATTCATCAAGGCCAGAGCATTGAAAGACAATCGGAAAGGTAATGTTGCCACAGTAGTAGTTCACGACCCAGGCCAGGCTGCAATTGATCAAATGGAAAGATATGAAGAAGCATTTAAAGGATCTGGTTGCAGTTTCAAACCATTTGTAGAATCTTATTTTGGAAGTAAAGAAGACAGAGCTGAAAACGTTGCCGACCATGCAGCACTGTTTAAAATCTATCTTGTAGAGGGAGATTGGAATTATGATTTCATCAAAGAACACACAGATTTCCCAAACGGAAGATTCAAAGACCAAGTAGATGCCAACAGTGTAGTTTTCGCTAGATTATTCAAAGTAAAACCAGAGAAAGCCAAAGTTTACGTCTAGAAAAATTTATGGGGTTATGATTAAATGGATGAGCCAATTGCAATAGTGAATGCTAATGGTGAAGCTGTACTTAAGTCAACATTAGACAAGTATGCTGTTAAAACTGATGAGCAGAACTATGAAGATACTGAAGACTATTTTCTTAATAAAATAACTCGTAAAGGTGCAAACAAAGGGGTTGAGGACAGTAAACAGGCCCCAGAGGGTGAGTCATATTATGGAGCTTACGGACTAAAACAGCCCTTAATGAATCCTAGATTATTATCAAGCCTTTATCGGGTTAACACATATCATGCACGGAGCATAAAAGCCCAATCAACTGATATAGGTGGGATTGGGTGTTATGTTGAACCAGTGAGCAAAGATGTTAATAAATCTCACATTGAAGATGTTGAAAATTTCATCCAGAACTGCAAACCATTCATTGAGGAAATAATTACAAATGCAGTTAATGACCGTATCCAAACAGGTTATTTATGCTTGGAGGTTATTAGGGAAGGTGGCGTATCTTCAGGTAAACCGAAACGTTTAGAACAGATACCATCTCCAACAGTTAGGATCCATAGTAAGAAAAATAAATTCATGATGACATGGGATGGAATCACTAAAAAATGGTTTAAACGTCCAGGATATGATAAGGATGTAGATGTCACTACAGGAGATGAATATCCATTAGGAAGTTTACCGCCAGAACAGGCAGCAAATGATTTATTATTCGCTGTTAATTACACTTCACAATCAACTTATTATGGGTTGCCAGATTATATTCCTGTCATTCCCACGATGATAGGTGATAAGGCAGCTGTGAGTTATAATATTGTGTTCTTCAAAAACTTTGGAGTACCAGCCTACGCTATTTTTATATCCGGATACTTCGAAGACGAACCTGCCAAAGATGCAGATGGTAACCCTATCCCTGGGAAAACTAAGCTGCAAGTTATTATTGAAGAAAAATTCAAAGAAGTCATCAACAACCCCCATAGTAATATGGTTTTCATGATCCCGACCGGAGCTGCTGATGTTAAGGTTGAAATTCGATTTGAAAAGTTATCAGTTGACACTAAGGAAGGACACTTCAGATTATACAGGCAGGATAACCGTGATGAAGTAATAGCTGCTCATGGGATGGATCCTCATCAAGTGGGTGTGAGGGTTTCAGGAGCTTTAGGTGGAGACACGGCCAAGCAATCAGATAGAAATTATAAAAATCGGATAATCATCCCGGAACAGAGGAAAATAACTAGTCTGATTAATAGTATTTTAATATGGGATGAAAATACTGGGTTTGGTTACACTGATTGTCAGATTAAACTGAAGGTGATAGATACTGATGATCAGCAGGTGGAATTTGATATTGATTCTAAGATGCTTGATAAAGCCTCTGCTAGGCCGGTAGATTTAATTAAAAAATGGGCTTCTAAACGTGGTTTTGAAATTCCAGAAGATATAGAGAATAACCCTTACCTCACTGCTTATTATCTTGACGGTCAACCTTTAGATCCAGAATTGTCATTAACAAAGTCAGAAGAGCAGTCGAATTTACCTGAAGAAGTTGCTAAAATTCTGGACGATGTGGCAGATAAACTCGACCCTACACCTTCAAATCTTATTCGGAGGTTTATAAGTGGATAATAAAGCTGCTGTTGATCTCCTGAGAACATCCGCTTCAAAACTAAGAAACCTGGCATTTAACAATATAGCCATTAAAGAAGTGAGTACTGATTTTCAAATACAGGGCGCTACTGAGTTCTGGAAACTAATTGACAGTTTACTTGATGAGCAGGTAACAATCAGCAAGGAACATGTCCTGGCTGCCAGTAAGAATAAAGATCTTAATTTTGAATATCTCAGACAAATTTATCCGGATATTGATAACATCATCCAGGAAGCAGTTCCAGATATCCGAACCTACACTGAAAAGTTTTATGCAGCCGGTAAAAATGCAGGATTCAGTGACATGGGTGTGAAGGCCTTCACAGGTGCTGCTGATACCAATGCAATGTATCATCTTACTAATTACAATTTTGAATTAATCCGAAAGCTGACCGATGATCTGGCCAGTGGAGTGCGGCAGGAAGTATGGCAGGGTGTAGCCCGGGACCGTGGTCTTAAGGAGATCGCCAAGAGAATTGAAAAAGTCCCAGACCTCGTACCACTTCAGAGAGGTAACCGTGTCTGGACGATTGCTGAACGTGCAAAACTCCAGGCACATACAGAATCCACCAGGGCCAGACACCAGGGACTATACATGTCTTTCAAACAGTACGATGTAACAAAATACAAACTTGTTAACACTCCATGGGAGCGACTCTGTAAACTCTGCAAAGCCCGTGCTGCCAAAAATCCTTATGATATCGATGACTTGACAGGATGGTCCCCCATCCATGTACTCTGTTATTGTAGTAATATCGCAGCTGAGGATCCAGCAGAGAAAGCCAGTGACCCTGATGAGTTCCTGAACATGGTGAATGGTGAGATGGAGACTGTTAATAAGAATCTGGTTTTTGCAATTTAAATATTCTTTTTATTTCTATTTTAATTGATTGTCTACTCTTTAATTTCATTTTTAGAATCAATTTACTCAATAAAATGGAGGTGAATTTTTGACAAAACAAAGAAGCAGAAAATATGCTAGAGCAGACGGCAGCTTTGAAGATATCAGATCCAAAGTTATAGAAGCGGTCCAAAACGGACTTGACAAAAACCAGTATGTCAGTATCCCTGCCACCTACCCAGACCATGTATTTGCAGAAATATACTCAGAAGACCCAGTAACTTACAAAGGCAAAACGGAAGTATTTAAAATACCATTCTCGATTGACGGTGATGGTAATGTCACTCTTGGCGAGGCAACACCTGCCAAGGAAGTTAAAACATTCGAATCACTCAAAATGGGATTGTTTGTAAACAAGAATGAAGCGAAAAGGGAAGTTACCGGACCAGTAGAACTTCCAGGCTGTCCCGACTGTGATCATAAACGCGGTGAGAAGATACGTTCAGTTGAAGAAGTTGCAGGGTTCTGCAATGCATTTGATAATTTCAAAATGGCAGACGAAATGCACCTATACGGAGCTACTGGAAAACTGGTAGGGAAAGTTATTGACCACTGGACACTGGATAAAGAGGAGTCTTATACTAACATTGTTGGTGAGACTGTAATCCTTCCCAAGGGAACCTGGATGGCCACAACCAAGATCACAGATGATGCTACCTGGAAGAAAGTTCAAGATGGAACTTACAAGGGATACAGTGGCACTTATCTCTCCAAAAAGGATGCAGATGAATTATACAAGACAATAACTGCCAGTAAATGTGAATCTGATTTTGGAAGTGCTATCCTGGCCAGTGCGAATAAACGTGTTTTAATCAAGGACCTGGAGGATCCTACTCCAGTGACTATTAGTATTGTTGACAATCCCTGTGTTCCGAATGCTATTTTTACAAGTGTTAAGACCTGTCAACCATCCCAGAAGGCAGGGCGCAGTATAAGCAATTCCACACTATCAACACTACAAAAAGCACATGACACAGCCCAGAATGCATTAGACAATGTTAAAAAATTACTCAAAAAAGCTGAAGGTGAAAGGCCCTCAGCAGATAAGGAGGTAGATGATATGGACGAAAAAGAATTAGCCAAAATAGTAGGCGATACTGTAGATAAGAAATTTGATGAGAAGGTTAAACCAATTTCTGAAAAAATTGAGGCAATAGAAGAAAAATTGCCTGAAGCTGATAAGAAGACAGATCCTCCAGGCAACCCTGGGAAATCTGCAATCAAATGCACTAAATGCGAACACGAAATCAAAGGAACTGCTAAGTTCTGTCCAGAATGTGGGGACCAGATCCTACAGGAAGGTGAGAAACCAGCCGAGAAACTGGAAGACAACCCAGTTATCAAGGGAATTTTGGAAAACCAGAAGAAGATCAGTGAGAAGCTTGGAATACCACCTGAATCGCAGAAAATTGATGGACAGGAAGGCGACCCTAATGGCCCTGCTAAAAAGTCAGATGATGACTTCTATGCACAGGCCGGTATAAAACGGTCTGGCAGACCTAATGATGAATAAAAATGAGGTGATTGAGATGGCAATGGCATCAAACAAATTATACGATTTAATGATGAACAACGGCAGTTTCAAAATTGTCGATGTTGCGTCACTAGGTGATGGAATACTACCAGTTGAAAAACTGGGAAAATTCATCAGAGTTATAAGAGAAAACAGTCCAGTCTTAGGTGAATCAACCTATAAAAAGATTACAGGAGATTCATTGGCAATTAGCCGAGTTGACATGGCTAATGGGATTGTAACCCCCGGTCAAGATGCATCAGGAGCTAAAAGAATAGTTCCAGAAGCTGACGAAGCAGGAATTGAAGTTAAAACCAACAGCTTAGTCCCTAAAGAATTAATAGCTAAACTCCGGATTGACTATGATACTCTCGAAGACAACCTGGAACAGGATGCATTCGAGAATACTCTCATGGAACTTTTCGGTACAGCTGCAAAAGAAGACTTTGAAAGATACTTCATGTTTGCAGATACCTCAATTACATGGGGAGCCGAGTCCACTAAGACTCAAAAACTCTTATCTATCAATGATGGTTGGATTAAAACGGCTGGGAACAAAATCTACGGAGTGGAGTCTGATATTGGTGCGGGAGATGAGGATTTCAATCCTGATCCTGAACAGGACATGTGGCCCATACCACTCTTCAAAGCATTATACAAGGCCATTCCCCGGAAGTTCATTGCTGGGAAAATCAACAGGAACAATTACAGATTATATGTTGATTCTGATGTTGAAGAAGCATATTCTGATATTGTTGCTGCAAGGCCAACAGTTGTGGGGGACAATGCACTTCTCGGTAAAGATGTCCTGGCATGGAAAGGTATTCCTGTCATAGACATTGCTTCCTTTGAAGATACAACTTACACAGACCTCGTTGGTAAGCCTGCAATGCTCACTAAACCTAAAAACATGTACTGGGGAACTAAGAGAGAAGTTCGTGTTGAAAACGAAAAAGACATCGACTGGAGACAGTTGAAAAATGTGCTCAGTACTAGGGTTGATTGTACTTACGAAGATGAGGATGCAACTGCTGTGGCATTACTGAACAAAGGGAAACCAGCTGAATAAGGCTGGTTTTCAAACTATTTTTTATGGAGGTTAGTAATATGGCAATAGACACGCCGGAAGATAATATGACAATAGAATGGCCGGAATGGAAACAAATAATATTCAGCAAAGGCCTGGGCCCCTTGCATGCACTTTATACGGCTACTAAAGCAGCGTTAATATCTTTTGATGAGCGGATTAACAATGTAGAATCAGGGACAGTTGCACCTGGTTCAATTGACACAGAGGAACTGGCAGACAAAGCTATTGATTCCACTAAACTTAATTATTTTGTATCAGATGAACAAACAGGAACTGGAGAGGCTCAATCAATACCTCATGGCCTTGAAGTAGATGAGGTGGCAGTTGAACCAAGCAAAGTTATAGTGGCCTTCACCTCAATTGGAACTGATGGGGCAACATCCACCTATACAAAAGGAACAGTGAATGTTAACGTAACAGCAACCACCGGTGCTAAGTATCGTGTTATAGCATTTGCATAAGGTGGGAGTGTTTAAGATGGCCGTTACTTCTGAAGCTGTCCTGGACCTTTTGGATGGTTGGGAAATTAAGGATCCTAGTAAAGATCAAACCAGTGTCACTTATGCGATTGACTCAGAAGAGGTTGACAGGTTTATCACTAAAGCTAGGATAAGGGCTGCAGGTCATATTGAAGTTGAGAATATTGACAAATTGCCAACGACTCCTTTGGTAGATGAGGCCGTGGCCACCTGGGCTGCAGGTTTACTATGGAATAAAAAGATTACCAAAGTCACCGAAGGAAAAGAAGATTCGGATCCTACAACTTATGGGGATAAAAAGATTGCTGAAGCCAAAGCCCTTCTTAAATCTGTGAACTTGGATCCAACTGATGATGATGAAGCAGGTGGATCCTTAATCACAGTATTCTCAATTAATGGCAGTACATAGCAGTGATCTCTATGGGGGTTAGAACTAATATTGATTCCAACATTGACAGTTTAGCAGCAGCCAACAAAGTCCGAGCAACAAAGGTCAGGGCTGGAGTCATTAAAGGACTGGATGAATCTGGAAAGTTTGGAGAAAGGCAGATGAAGGCCATACATGGCCCTCACTCTAAGTCTGGGAAGATTCTAAGAAGTATCAAGTGGATTAAGACAGGTGAGTACAGTCGGACCATTGGAGTTTTTACTAACGAAATCTATCCAATCATTCTTGAGAAAGGCCGTGGTCCCATCTATCCTAAACTTCGAGTTACACCTAACACTCAGCATGTAAGTTACCTGGGTAAACATATTGGTGCAGCTGCATTGAAATTCGAGATTAATGGTAAGATTCTTTTCAGACGTAGTGTTGGCCCTGCAAAGCCCCGGCCATATGTGGAACCTACCCGGCGGTCTATGAGGACCATGTTCCCCAAAATCATGCAGAAAGAAATTGCCAGTGCAATCAAAACCAAATAAAATACTTTTTTTAATAATTAGGGATGGTGATTACTTTTGGAAATGGGGTTAGACGAACTGATAGTCGAAGCACTGAAAAATAGTGAAGAACCTATCCTCGAGGAATTTGTAATCAGATTATTCAATCAAAACAGTGTCAATGCAGATTTACGGGCAATAGAAGTTTACCAGGGTGACATGGACATTGATGAAGTTGGAAATGATTTTGATGACTGGAAAGTGTACTACATCCTCGAAATTGACATTAAAAAGGTCGACTATCTTGAAGGCCGGAACTTCTCTAAAGAAGTGGTTAATGCAATAATGCGAGCCTTACGTAAAAAAGAAGCATTAACTGTTGTTTACAAGGAAGGCACAGATGAAGAGGAAACAATTGATTACAATGATTTAATGAAACCAGATAAGATCATCCCAGAATATGGTGATGGTTATGTGCATAAGAAAACACACTTACAGCTTAATTTCATTGTAACAGAAGATTATGGAATTCCTGAAGAGGAATTTGATACTATTGACATAAATGTGGAGGTAGAATGAAGATGACAGGTAAAAAGAAAGTCGAAAAAAAGGCAGAAAAACCTTCTGAGAAGATAAACCTGATAAATTTCAAGGAAATCAAGAACATTGACAACATGAGTTATGCAGGTTTCAAAGCTTCAATAGAAGCAGAAGATGCTACTGAATACACACAGGCAGAACTTGAAAAGAAGTTTAAAGCGTATAAGGCTAAGGATGCCTTTATTAAAAAAGGATAATGGAGGAGATAGCTTATGAATATAGATACAACCGTCCCAGGTAGGAGTGCTGAATTTGTCGAACCCGACATATCAGCAGCCCTGGGAACAGCTGGCATAGTGGCTGTGGTAGGGCAGTTTGAAAAGGGAGATGAAAACACACCTTACTATGCCCGAAATGCTAATGAGGCTCTGGACCTGATGGGTAAGGATGAAGATTACCCTGGGAGTAAGATAATACCTTTAATCTTCAAACCAGACCCAGACAATGATAATTACGGAGCCACTAGTGCAATATTGATTAACGCAGGTACTCGGACCGGAGCTTCGTGTACTCTAGTTGACACTACCGCCGAACCTGTTTCAATAATGAAACTGGATGCTAAAGGTGGGGTTTGGGGTAACTCACTGACTATAACTATTACAACTGGTGGAATCGCAGGTAATAAAGTCACAATCATGAACGGAACTGAGATCCTTGAAACCTGGGACAACCTGGCAGATGCAACAGCAGTGTATAACAAAATCAAAAATCATTCCAGTGTGATTGAAACAGTAACAGCCCTGGACCTGACTAAGACTCTTAAAGATGTGGCCGCATCACCATTTACTGGTGGAGCAGACCCTGTGACTGTAAGCACAAGTGACCTTACCGAGGCCCTGGTAGAGATTCAGGATGAAACTTTCGACATACTCGTATTCACAGACCTCCTTGACGAAGCATACATCCCTAGTGTGGAACAGTACCTACAAGACCGGTTCGAAGCTGATAATGCTTCAGGTACCATAATCGCAACGGATAATGATAACACAGTCACACAGTCCCGAACCATTGGCCTGGCTAATGATAGTCTATTCATCCTTGGACTAATATGTCAGACTTTTATCATAGGCACAACCGAACTCAATGAAGCTGAAACAGCTGCCAGGTATGCAGGATATGTAGCTGGAATGAATGTCAGTGAAAGCCCAACCAATAAAACCATTTCAGATGTCACTGGCTTAGATAAAAGTTTCAAATCAGGATCTAGTGATGAGTATGCTCTAATAGATGCAGGGCTAACAATCTTCAAACTCAAAGATAGGAAAAACAGTAACTACTCCATAGTCTCAGCGATAACATCCAGCCAGGAGACCAATGATTTAGGTAAGAAACTAAACGAGATAGTCACTGCCAGAACACTGCTGTTCGTAACTAATTATATGGACGTCACCGACTGGTTAGGTACTACACGTTCATTAGAAGCCTTAGAAGCGGAGGCAGCGCAGCGTAAAGAACATCTTATAGAAGAAAAAATCGTCCAAGACCTATCAATCGCACTTGAAAAATCCACTTCCGACCCACAGGTCCTGAATATGGATATTACTGTTAAAGTCCAGGATGTAGTCAAACACGTACATAAACGTGTTAAAAACGTTATAGGGTGATAAGAATGGCAGTAAAAATATACATAAATGGAGTGCAAGTAGCACGAGGAACTGGATATGATTGGGATGAAAAATGGGACACCTCAGAAGAAGACACCTTCGATGGGACCATTTATGAACAGGGAGAATTCCCCAAATACACGGTAAAAGTCAGTAAGATTGACACATACAACTCCCAGTACGAAACAATCCTCAGAAAAGCAATAGACGAATTCCCGGATGGGATTCCCATTACTGTTGTTGATAGTACGGTTACCGACATTTTCACAGGGTGTATAATTGAATCAAGGGCAGTTAAACGAGACCCTAAGAAAAAACGTACCGTGGACTTCTCATTTAAAGCAAAAACTCATGAAGAAAAGAGGACGTAGATATCTATGGTTAAAGACGAATCAAAAGGAATTGAAAGCTTTGAGGACATTGATGATTTCGATCTGGAAGCATTGATTGTTGAAGGCAAAGAGACTATTATTGAAGATGAAATTGAACTATACATTCCAGAAAAAAAGGCAACCAAACGGATGAAGGTTTATCTCAGGCCAGTGTCTCATTCTGAGTGGAGTACTTCAGTTAGATCAACTGGGAAGAATAGTAAAAAGGATTTAGAGGAAATTATTTGTAGTAAAGCCTGGCTTGATAAAGAAGGGATGCCCATCCCTTTAAGTAAAATTAAGGATATGCAAAAAGGAGTCGTTACTCAAGTCTATGAGAAAATAAAACTAATATCTGGCCAGTTAACAGATCCTTTTGAAGAAAAATATCTGGAAAAAATTACAGATTTTTAGATCCCAGAATTAAAGGTAAGGGTGGGTACCTTGTAACTCTTCTGAAGAAACAGAAATACCGCCTAACTCCATGTATATCTGATTTAACTCTTTTGCAATTGAATGCTATAATGATCATTGAACAGATTTGGTACGAATTAAACGACCCTGATTCTGGCGATGATTAATACATTCCATATCTATAGGTTGATTCTCATGAGCTACCAAGAAGAACTCCTTATCCGCATAAGGTCTGCATATGAAGGGGGAGGATTCTCTTCACTTAGTGCAGACATGTCTAAGGCAAAAGCTGGATACAATCAGGTAGCAAATTCAGCAGGTACTACAGGATCGGCAATAGGGCGAGATATAACTAAGGGTACAACCGTTGCATCAAGCGGAATGAGTAAACTACAAACGAGCTCTGTATCTACATTCGGGGCAATTAAGGCCGGAGCGAGTGCTGCTAAAAATAGTTTAGGAGATATGGGAACGCTGATAACTGGATTAGTGGGTGGAATAGGAGTTATGGAAGTAGCCCAATCTATGTGGACTGGTTCAACTACTAAACAATTCAACGCAGCATATCTTCAAACTAAAATGAGTTCTGCGGCTGCAACGGAATATATTTCCCAGATTCAGAAAATAGTTGCAGAAGTCCCTGGCGATGACACTTTCATGAACAACCTCATGACTGGAGCAGTAGCAAAACAGACCAATCTTACTGCCACAGAATTAAAGGCCCTTGGTATTGCATCAGCAGATTACCTTACAACCAGCCAAGCCATGGGGAAAACACAACTCGAAACACAGATGGATTTAAAAGAGTACATCTTAACCGGTAACACTTCTCAATTAGAACGTGACAGTATTCTAAAACAACAGATGAGCACACTTGAAGGCCAGGGAACAGTATCTGAACGTATTCTTGCACTAAATAAAGCTTTGCAAGCTGAAGGATATGCTGGATTAAGTCAGTTAGATATAGCTTCAATCAAGATGGAAGAATTCAAGGGCAAATTACAGCTATCGGCCACTACAATTGGTGAAAAAATACTCCCTTACATTGAGAAAGTTCTTGATTTTATCCTAGAATTAGATGAAAAAACAAATGGGATGAGTTCGGTCTGGTTAGTCATAGGAGGCACAATCGCTTTACTTGTAATTGCCCTTAGCCCCTTAGTAGGGGCCACGTCAAGTGCATATTTGGCAATGAAAAAATACCGTGAAGAAGCGCAACTTGCAGCAATAGCAAATGCATCTAATAAAGGACCTAGTACAAGTGGAACTACAGGGACAACAGGGACTAGTACATCTAGAACCATGACTACAGGTGAACGGATAACCCTTGCAGCTGGAGGATTAATAATAGGTGTGGCGTTAGCCTCAGTAGTTGCAGAGGAAACACAGCTCGAAACCAAAAAAATGGAGACATCTACTCCTAAAAATGCAAATATGAGTGGTTTAAGAGATGCTTTCTCAGAATATTCCACTCTTTTTGCAGGATTCGGAGGGGCACAATTAGGATCAGTTGTGTCATGGAATTTCCTTAACAGTATAAGTGAAACAGACTTATGGGGTCAAGTTAAAAAAGCCCTTTCAATCACCCCTGGAGTGGGGGGATTATTCGGGTTTGCCGATGCAATAACTAAAAAATCTCAACTAGCTTATCTTGCAATTACTGGATGGTGGGGAGGTTTACCAGCCTGGTTTGGTGGCCTTGGTAACAGGATTGGTCAAGTTTGGGGAGATGTAATTAATTATTTCAATGACAAAACAACTATAGGTGGGCAGGTTTACGATGCTTTGAAAAAGATATACTGTATAATTATGGGATGTTCACCCGGAATAATTCCTGCGCTGCAAATGTTATACTTATACGCTGTTTTTGTTTTCAATGCAATACTTGGACCTGTGATAACTGTTAAAAGTACAATAGAAGGATTTGTACTTTACATAATGCTCAGAATGGCATTATTGCAAAATGACATAATCACGAAATGGAACATGGTCAGGGCTATTGTAGGAATATGGATTGGTACTGGGATAGCTGTTGTGACAGATGGGATTAATTGGGCTATTATAATGTGGAACCAGGCCACTGGTACGATAAGCGTATGGGTAGGTACTGGTGTGAGTGTGGCAACAAATGCAATTGATACTGCATGGGCATACTGGCAGCGCCTTAAAGACTTCGTTAAAGACCCAATACAAGGCGTGATAAACATTGTTACGCAGAATGCAAGTGCAGGTTCACCTTATGAAGTTGATTACCTGTATGGCAAGGGTAGCTATTATGAGCCAGATTATATTCCAATCTCAACCACTTCCGCAGTAACATCTATGGCAACAGCTACATCATCAACATCTACAAGTAAAATCGTGATAAGTGAGGGTGCGGTTAAAATTGAAGTTGGAACTATTGATAGTAAAGAAAGAGTTAAAGAAGTTGAAAATGCAGTTACGGTGGCCCTTAGTGATATAAACGATTCAAAAGGAAGATAATAAATTAATCCCATCCGGGATCAGCTGTGTTGTCTTTGACAAAGCCACACATTTTATCCGATACGATGGGATATAATTTATTTAAAGGCCCAAATTTAAATGTAACATAATCTCCATTGGTTAAATACATTTTTAACTCTTTAGTTAGAACTCCATGTTTCTCTATCTCTACAATTTTATCCCATTCAATTCTAAAATCAGGGATATATTTTTTTGAAGAATGTATTTTAATTCCCTTTTCATGAGTTGAAACGGTGGCATCAAGTTGTTTACGTCTTGATCTGCCTGTACTTGCAGCTAAACCTGGAAGCCCTAATAGTAATGTTGTTGCCACTTTGGATTCATTACTCATCTCTTCATTTGCTGGAATCGATACAGTAAATTTTCCTTCCATTTAATCACCTCTACCTATTTGAACTGAACAGTTTCAATAATCTGTTTAATTCCATCTTCATTCCCATTGGAGGCTATGATAAACAGATCTGAATTGTTTCCTCTGAATCCATAACTTGTCAATCCACCAGTAACCATTTTTGTATACTTCCTATCGCCCACGGTTTCATTGTCTGAGAATGTAAAAGAGCCTAGTTGTTCTGAATCTCTAGAATAAATCCACACCCTCACTTCACCCTTTGAAGTCTTGAATTGGACCCAATTTGTACTTTCATTAAGTATGGTCCATGAACTGGGATATTGAAAGCTCATCTGGCTATTGTTATATGTTGTTGTGTTTGAAGGAGATGTGCATCCTGAAATACCTATAACTAACCCAATTGCTCCCAAAAATATTACAAAATTAAAATATTTTCTCCCCAAATTAATTCACCTCTACTTAATAGTTTTTCATAATTTCTTATTTATTCTTTACTCAATTATGCGAGGTTTTTCCATGGCCTATGTAACCCTTGACAACATTCCACTAAAAGTGAAGAGTATTTCCAAAGACCCTCAGCTTAACATAGTAAATAAGTCTTATGTGGGGGCTGATGGCTCTTTTATTAGGAATAAAGGGTCTAAAGGCCGTAAACTTGATTTAACTGTTTACGTTGGTAAGGATCAGATTGAGAAAGTGGAAGAATTGGAACGGAAAGGGACACCACTAATCTTAACCTCGGAATCAGAGGCCACCTATAACGGGCAGTATTATATAACTGAGATACGGGCCAGTGAAGGTAAAAAAGGCATTTGGAGTTATTCAATTACATTACTCGAATACATCGAACCCAACATTATATTTACAAATTTTGAAAGTTGGAACATTTCATCCAGCGGAGGCGGCGCTGCGGGAGGGGACACCGAAACAATCAATCCCCTCCTTAACTGTCCAACACTCTCCCTGGGAGACCGTTCGGATTGTGTTGGTGTACTTCAAACCTACCTGAAACTATTAGGATACTACGTTTACAGTAACGGTCATTCTTTGGATGTTGATAATTATTTCGGAGAATACACAAAAGAAGCAGTCCAAGCCTTCCAACAGGATAAAAGCCTCACGACCACCGGCATAGTGGGCTCTGAAACTAAAGCTAAAATAATACTATAAGGAGGGATTACATCTGACAACTAAGATCTATGTTCAGAATGAAAGAATCCCTTTTTTTGATTTGTCAATCAACAATCCCCTCCAAGCAGCAGACACGGCCTCGTTCACTACTGATGAGCCAGTTGACTTTGACCTGAATCCACAGGTACAGATCATAGGAGACAGTCACCGCCCATTCGGAGGGTTCATAACCAAGCCCCGGGAGACAGATGAAGGTTACACTTATGATTGTATGGACTGGACCCGATTACTCCATGGTAAATTATATCGGGCCTGGAATAATTACACGACCAGTGAGATAATCATAGAACTCCTTAATCACCGTGGATTAAACACTGGGGGAATAACAGCAACCAGTAAGCGCCACACTGAGCTTATATTTCATTCTAAAAAGGTGGTTGATGCTTGCCATCAGCTGGCCAACCTGGAAACTAACATGGAGTTCTTTGTAAACAGTGATAATGTTGCGGTACTTCGAACAATCCCTGAACTCACTGAAGGTTATGTTTTCTACCCTCCTAGCTACACAGATTTACAACTATCTCAAGATTCTAGCAATATCATTACAGCAGTCAGTGCATTTGGTGAAGATGACCGGTTCCTATCACAAATAAAGGATGCTATACTTATAGGAAGGTATGGATTTATCGAGGATATCATAGCAGACACCAGCCTGAAAACAGAAGCTGAGGGCCGGGCCAAAGCCACTGAGCTATTTAATTCCGGAAGTAAACTTGAGTTTTCAGGAAGCATCGCCACACCCTTATTGGATAAAATGGCTGCTGGAATGTGGATTATAATTATCCCCCCAAAGTGGAGCAAATATGGTGTCAAATCTTATTACACTCAGAACGTGAGAACAACAATCAATGAAAACACTGAAGAACACCAAATTGACCTTTTGAATGGTCAACCTTCACCTCCCTCAGAATGGATCTATGAGGTCCCAGGGGCTACCAGTGGCACATTCACAAATAATTATGTTATACCTTCCGAGATAATCAATGCTGTTTCAGATCCTGTTGCTGCCAAGGCCCGGGAACTCGGAGACCCCAGGACGATTCGGCGCTGGATAGATGCTAACATTCGATACGAGTTTTATTACAATTTCAAGTACACACCACTCCAGGTTTTACAATACGGACAAGGAAACTGTTACGACCAGTCTCTTTTGTTCGTGCAGATGGTTCAATCCCTGGGATATCAGGCTTACAGGCGATGTGGTCAGGTTTGCAATGGTTATGCTCATTGTGATGCTATGATTTTCTTAGACGGTCGTTGGATACAGGTAGACACGACTTGCGCAAGTAGAAATCAGTTAGCTTAATTTTATTGTGGGTGACTTCATGGAAGAATCAAGAAATGCGAAAACATTAGATGAGGAAATAAAAAGGGCCATGTCCCCCTATTTTAATTATTGTGAACCTTCTGTGTATGCTACTGTGAAAAGAGTACACGCAGACACCGCTGATATTAGTTTAGCGGTAGGTGAGAATATTATTCCCTTTCCAAATGTACCTATTCTCAAGTCATGTCATGGTTCAGAATCTTTAAATCTTATTATTGGTGACCGTGTGCTTCTAATCTTCCAGGCCGGGAACATCACAGCCCCTGTGATAGCAGGTAAATTATGAGGAGATAACTATGGTTGATGAGTCTATCTACGGAACGGACATAAAGAACACCTGGGAAGTTGGACCCCATGGTGATTTTAAAACTGTATCAGGATTACAAAATGCAGAACAGGCCGTATACAATCGGCTGATGACAAAATATGATGAACTGTACAGGTTCTATGGGGGTTATGGTAACCAGGATCATGATGTCATTGGTGAGGTTGATAAGTCCATTGCAGAGAATAAACTGAAAATTTATACTGAGAATTGTTTAAAACGTGAACCCCGAGTTGAGGGTCTTGATAATATCTCAGTGACTTTTGAAAAGGACATTATCATTGTGGAAGCATCGGTTAAGTTCATTACTGAAAATACCTCATCGAATTTAGTTTTTAACTTGGAGAGATTGTAAATGACAGATGACGAATTCACAACAATAGACGGGTTGAAAGTATCTCGGACTGAGATAGTACAGCGGATGGTTGATTATTACACGGCTGTATTTAGTGAGGGCAACACACAGATAACAGATTTTAATGAAGGTTCAGAAGCTAGGAACTTTTTAGAATCAATCAGTATCAGCGCTTATGAGCTCCGTTACTGGATTGCATTCATGGTCCGACAATCATTTCCCCAATATGCAATCAAAGGATACTTGGATCTCCTGGGGGTGATGTTCAATTGTTACAGGAAACAGGCCATCAAAGCCACGACTTATGAAACATTCACCACACCAGGGATTAAAAGCTATAACATAACCATACCTAAGGACACAATGATTAAGACCGGTGGAGTGGATGGTGTTTATTTTGTTACAACAGAACAGGTCATCTTAACAGCGGGAAACTTATCCGCCACTGCACCTATTGAGGCTGTTATTGCAGGCACCTCGGGAAATGTGAATGCTAATAAAATTGACGAACTCCCCAATCCCATAGATGACCTCACAGTCACAAATACTAATGCTTCTACTGGTGGATCTGATGAAGAAGATGATGAAACATTCAGAACACGGATTTTAGAAGCTGGAAAG
>Ga0074193_1002098_pt1 | contig 19782 bp, 14 predicted proteins | sample EPASupsiteHSE605_FD_64523 | JGI IMG/M metagenome (GOLD analysis project Ga0074193, IMG submission 64523) | Bioremediated contaminated groundwater from EPA Superfund site, New Mexico - Sample HSE6-05 | ecosystem: Environmental > Aquatic > Deep subsurface > Groundwater > Contaminated ... | reverse complement strand
TAGTCTGATTGATAAGCTTTCGCTGGGCATGAGTTATAATATGGCTGCCGACTCCTTTAAATGGAGCGATATGTCGGTAGGACTTCGACTGAAGTTCTCTAAAAGCTATACGCTGAACCTTAATGCCGTGTTCGATACCTATACTTACGACGAAAAAGGACGTAAGGTGGATGTACCCCGATGGGAAGCAGGAAAGGGTTTCGGCCGGTTACGGTCTACAGGTACCAACTTCTCGTATACGTTGAATAACGATACGTTCTCCAAATTGTTTGGCGGAGGTAAAACCGACGAAACAAAAAAGGAGGGAAGTCAGCAAGGTACAGGCGAAGAGGGTGAACTGGCGGACGGAATGAATCCCGAAACAGACGCTCAACCAACCGAAGGCGGCCGTTTACGCGAAAAGAAGAAAGAGGTTGGCGAGTTTGATGCCGATGGCTATCAGGCCAATAAAGTGCCCTGGAGTCTTGCTTTCAGTTATGGGATGAACCTTGGCTATGGCGATTTTAATCCGAATACGCTGGAATATAAGTATAAGCTTACCCATAACCTGAGCTTCAACGGAAATATACAGCCAACCAAAAACTGGCGGTTTAACTTCAATGCAACCTACGATTTTGATACCAAAAAGATCGCTTACATGAACTGCAGCGTAACGCGCGATTTGCACTGTTGGCAGATGTCGGGAAGCTTTATTCCCATCGGACCGTATAAATCGTATACCTTTACCATCGCCGTTAGCTCGTCGTTGCTTAAAGACCTTAAGTACAACCAGAGCAGCAGCTACCGCGAAGGACAGCAGTGGTATTAAACTCATTATACATAAAACAAGAAGGGGTGCCAATAACGGCACCCCTTCTTGTTTTATGTATAATACGCTTACCAGGAAATAGGCAGCTGCCCGTTAGCCTGCAGGTATTCGTTTGTTTTGCTGAAATGTTTGTTCCCGAAAAATCCCCTGTAGGCAGAAAGCGGGGAGGGGTGGGCCGACTTTAACACCAGATTCTGCTTCGTGTCTATAAAGGCTCCTTTCTTCTGAGCATACGATCCCCAAAGAATATATACAATGTGCCTGCGTTCTTCTGCCAGACGGTGTATAACGGCATCCGTAAACGTTTCCCATCCCTTGTTTTGATGCGAACCGGCCTGGTGAGCTCTAACCGTAAGTGTGGCGTTGAGCAGCAGAACACCCTGGGATGCCCACCTCAGCAAATTGCCACTGGCCGGTCTTTGAATACCCAGGTCCGATTCAAGTTCCTTGAAGATATTGACCAGAGACGGAGGGTAAGGGGTGCCATCCTGAACCGAAAAGCACAAACCGTGTGCCTGCCCGGGCTCGTGATAGGGATCCTGACCCAGAATCACCACTTTAACCTGGTTGAACGGGCAAGCATTAAATGCCTCGAAAATATGTGGACCGGGAGGATATACGGTTGTACGCTTATATTCCTCCTTCACAAATCCGGTAAGCTGACGGAAGTAATCCTTCTCAAACTCTCCGGACAATCGCTCTTTCCAGCTTTCTTCTATTTTGACATCCATGTAAATCAATATTAAATGAGAGGCATGCCTGCTTCCAGAGCCTCCTTGCGCATCGCTTCTGGCCAAATACTTGCCTGAATCTCGCCGATGTGACCCTTACGAAGGTAAAACATACACAAACGTGACTGACCAATTCCACCGCCAATGCTTAAAGGCAGTTCGTCGTTAAGCAGTCGCTGGTGGAAGTATAGCTCTTTCTTCTCCTCGGCATTACACAAGGTCAGCTGACGGAGCAAGGCCTCTTTATTCACCCGGATACCCATGGAAGACAGTTCCATGGCACGATCCAGGATATCATCCCAAACCAGTAAATCGCCGTTAAGCCCCTTCAGTCCGTTTTCGGCAACGGTAGACCAGTCGTCGTAATCTGGTGCTCGTCCGTCGTGCTTCTGTCCGTCGCTCAACTTTGCACCGATACCCATGATAAATACGGCACCATGTTCCTTCGTTATCTTGTCTTCGCGCTCTTTGGGTGTAAGATCCGGATACATCTGGAGCAGCTCTTCAGAGTGAATAAAGAATATTGTGCTTGGCAAGGTAGGCTTTATCTCGGGGAACATCTCGTATACAAGATACTCCGTTCTAACCAGGGCAGCATAGATGCGGCAAACGATCTCCTTAAGAAATCCGATGCTGCGGTCTTCTTTGCGGATGGTCCGCTCCCAGTCCCACTGATCAACATAAAGAGAGTGAAGGTTACCCAGCTCTTCGTCCGAACGGATGGCGTTCATATCCGTGTAGATTCCGTAGCCCTCTTCAATATTATAATCGGCCAAGGTCAGCCTTTTCCATTTGGCAAGCGAGTGTACAATTTCGGCTTTTGCATCGTCGAGATCTTTCACCGGAAAAGAAACTGCACGTTCCACACCGTTCAGATCATCGTTGATACCCATCCCTTTCAATACAAACAGGGGCGCTGTAACGCGTCGCAAACGCAATTCGGACGAAAGGTTCTGCTGAAAGAAATCTTTAATCTGTTTTATCCCCATTTCTGTTTGCGCAAGGTTAAGCAAAGCCTTGTAACCCTTAGGTTTAATTAGGTAACTCATAGATTGTTATGTGTTTTTTGAAAAATCAAATTATGAGAGGCAAAGATACGGATTAATAGTAAATTAGCAATTTTATTTCTTAATTTATTGCATTTTGACATACTTTAAGCAAATATATAAAACAAAATAACAGATGATGCGAAGGTTCGGAAAATAATGTTTCGTCTGAACTCTTTGGTCGTAAGATTTGGTTTGCGTCATAATTATATATACTTTTGCGCTGTAATTGGCTGGGTAGCTTAGTGAATAGAGCGTCAGATTCCGGTTCTGAAGGTCGAGGGTTTGAATCCCTCCCTGGTCACGATTGAAAGCAGCAGGCGACATATCATACGATGTGTCGCCTCTGTTGTTTTTTAGCCTGTCCTTTCAAGAAAAACAAAAAAAAAGCAAATTCGATCTGTCATCTGTCACAAAACCATCCGGAATCCTTTGTGGATAAGGGATGCCGACAATGACAGATGCAAAAATCAATCCATCATCATCTGTCATCTGTCACAGGATTAACAGAAAAAGTTGAGGGAAAAACTACTTGTAGGAACTGTTTAGTGGATGAAATCGCTATTTGAATCAAGTGTAGATTAGTTGAGGTTTTTTGAAAGATCTCCATTCTCTAATATTAGATGATATGCTTCAAGGTGAGTATATCATCTCTATCCATTGCCTTTTTTACAACTACTAACTATCCCCAAAGTAGTATATAATTAATCTGTTTAATACCCTGTTTGCATAATTCTGCAGCTGAGGTATTATCGTACTTCAGATGTAGAATGATAATACCTCAGATGAGGAATTATGGTATTGCATCTGGAGTATTATAAGAGAATTACTTATCCGGACTCACCGCCCCGTATAGTGTGCCCTAAAAGCTGTCCTATTTCACTTTATTTCCTCTATTTACGAACAACTTAAATAAGCAGCCTGTTATACAAAATAAAGTTGAAACATTAATAAATTGAAATATGATACAAAAATTTCTTTTCCCTTCTAAACCAGATGCCACAGGCTTCTCCCTTTTTATTCTTGGATTCCGTATTCTTTTTGGCGTATTGATGATCACCCACGGGATGCAGAAGTGGGATAATTTTGATGCAATGTCGTCCGCTTTCCCCGATCCGCTGGGTGTGGGAAGTACGGTTTCATTGAGTCTGGCCATCTTCGCGGAAGTAATCTGTTCGGTAGCCTTTATTCTGGGGGCGCTGTACCGTCTGGCACTAATCCCGTTGATATTCACCATGGTAATCGCATTCTTTGTAATACATGCCGCAGATCCATTCAGCGCAAAAGAGCCTGCGTTTATCTATCTGATGGTTTATCTGATGACCTATATCACCGGACCGGGTAAATTTGCCGTAGACCGCCTGCTGGTTACAAAGAAACGCTCACGATAATAACAGCCCCATACTGTAAACTATCATTTGCCGGAATTAAGGATGGGAAAGTGTAGCTTGAAACAGGTTATTTTCCCATCCGATTCAACTCCTATCTTTCCTTCGTGGCGAACCATAATCTGCCGGCAAAGACTTAACCCTATGCCGGATCCATTGGGTTTGGTCGAATAAAAGGGAATAAATATCTTATCCATTGCTTCGGACGAAATTCCGGGACCGTTGTCTGATACGGTAATCAATACCTCGTTACCAACTTTAGCAGCCTTAAGCTCTATTTGTGGCTTTACCTGGTTAAGACATGCTTCATGGGCATTCTTTAACAAGTTTATAAGCACCTGTTCGACCAGACTGCGGTCGGCATTCAACATTAAATGTACGGGGTATACACTATATGTAAAATGTATACGATCTGATTCCACCAGTTGGTGCAGCGATTTGAATAATAGGGCTACATCCATAGCTTGCCTCGTTGGCTGCGGTACACGGGTGAGTTTACGGTAATTTTCAACAAACGAAAGCAACCCCTTGCTCCTGCGGTGGATAGTCTCCATCGCCTGTTTCATAATCCGGTACTCCTCCGTATCGGCATCGGCTGCAACATCCCGTTCGCTTAATGTCTCCGATAATGATAATATGGGAGCGATGCTGTTCATTATCTCATGGGTAAGCACACTGATCAGCTTCTGCCAGGCAATGGTTTCGGTTTCATCCATCATCGAATCGTGCATCCGGTTCCGAAATACCTCCAGTGCCTCGTCCATCTTTGTGGATAAACTATCAATCTCCTTATCCGAATGCGGATTCGAAAAGTGAGAAGAAAAATCGGCATGATGAATTTCGGAGATCATTCGTTCCATACGTTCCACCAATTTTCTGCGGTCGGCATACAGCGAGCAGGCCAGACCCACAATTCCGGCCAACACGAAAACTGCGCAAAAATAAAGCGTTTTCGTAAAAAACCATGCACTTGCCAGAGACAGCACAACGATACAAAATATCTTGAGTATAAATAGCTGTTTGCTTGTAAGCTTCATGTTACTTTTCGTATTTACTTATTTTGCGATACAAAGCAAAACGGGAGATTCCCAGTAAGTCGGCCGCCTGATTCATATTCCCGTTGCTCAGAACTAAAGCCCTCTCGATCGTGTTTTTTTCCACCTCTTCCAGATTTAGACATTCATCGGCCAGTCTGCCAACGGAAGTTTGCTTAAGCATGAAATCGTCTGCGTTTAGCATGTAACCCTGACAAAGAATTACGGCACGTTCCATAGCATGCTGCAACTCACGCACATTGCCGGGCCAACTGTACTCCTTAAGCTTACGGCAAGCCGATGCCGAAAGATTCCGGATATCCTTTTTGTATTTTCTTGCGTAATGTTGCATAAAATGATTGGCAAGGAGTACAATGTCGTTTCCCCGCTCGCGGAGCGGCGGAATATGTAATTCGATGGTATTGATGCGATACAAAAGGTCTTGTCTGAACTCACCCTTCGCAACCATGTCGTGAATATTGGCATTCGTTGCACAAATAAGCCGAACATTAATGGGGATAGGCGTTGTTGCCCCAAGGCGGATAATCTGCTTCTTCTCTATAACTGTAAGCAGTTTGGATTGCATTGCCGGCAACAGATTCCCTATTTCATCCAGAAATAGCGTTCCACCCGATGCCATTTCAATACGTCCCTGTTTCTCCTTTTTTGCATCGGTAAAGGCCCCTTTCGTATACCCGAACAGCTCGCTTTCAAACAGTTGTTCCGGTATACTACCCAAATCGATATGAACGAAAGATTTACCGGCACGAGGAGAGTTGGCATACAGCAAATGGGCTATTAAGTCTTTTCCGGTACCGTTCTCTCCCAGAATAAAGATATTGGCATCCGTATCTTTTAATTTTTCGATGGTGCCGAATAACTCCTGCATCGCCGTACTTTCCCCTATAATTTCGGGTAAGATATGGTTGCTTTCCAATGCTGCTACCTGTTGCTTAAGACTGGATATCTCGTTCTTGCTTTTCCGGAGCTCCAGGGCCGCTGAAACCGTTGCAAGCAACTTCTCCTTTTCCCAGGGTTTGGATATAAAATCGGTGGCACCCGCTTTGATTGCCCTCACCGCTTTATCGGTATCTGCATAAGCGGTAATAAATATAACCACCGTATCCGGATCCGCCTTTTTAATCTTTTCGAGCCAAAAGAAACCCTCTTGTCCGCTGCTTGCATCCCGGTTGAAATTCATATCCAGCAGAATAACGTCCGGGTGGAACGTAGAAATGAAATGTTCGATACGTTCAGGCTGTGTCGTAACTTTCACCTTTTCTACATGGGGTTGTAAAAGCAGGTTAAGCGCAAACAGAATATCTTCGTTGTCGTCTACAATTAGTATGTTACCTTGTTTTTGCATAGTATGGCAAATATAGGTATAATATCCGTATACAACAGGTGCGATAACGCATCATGTTTGTGCGAAAATGCACATAAATAAGATGTGTTCAAATTGATATCTCTTTGTAAACTAGTTGGATATGCTCTTGGCATCCCTTTTGTATTCTGTATTGCATGAAAAGAGCAATCTGCATACTGTTTATTCTGCTTTCCTTTGATAAGGCATATGCCGGTGATACGCTTCGTATCACACTGGAGGAGGCTGTGATGCTGGCGCAAAAGCAATCTCCGCAAGCGATTGCTGCACGTCATCAGTACAGGGCAGCCTATTGGGCATGGCGATCACACAAAGCCGATTACTTGCCGGGTATCTCTTTTAGTTCCAATACAACACTAAACCGCTCTATAAGTTCCATTACGTTTTCCGACGGAAAGGATGGGTTTGTGCACCGTAACCAGCTGCTGAATGATGGAGATGTTACGATTAGTCAGAATCTCTCTTTTCTGGGAGGAAACGTATATTTTCAAACGGGGTTGCAGCGACTGGATATTTTTTCAGACAAACAGGTATCCTACAGATCTACCCCTTTGGTAATTGGATACTCTCAAAACCTGTTTGGATACAACCATCTGAAGTGGAACCGAAAGATCGAGCCGGTACGGTATCAGCAGGCAAAGAAAATGTATATAGAGACCCTCGAGCTGGTTGCTGCCACAGCTGTTGGTAAATTCTTTCAACTGGCTACGGCACAAAGTAACTGGAGGTCGGCCTCCTATAACTATGCTGCGGCGGATACCTTGTTCCAATATGCCCGGGGAAGATATAAAATAGGAACCATTACCGAAAACGAGATGCTTCAGCTGGAGATCAATTTCCTGTCGGAGCAGACCAGCAAACTAAACGCAGCCATCGAAGTAAGCGACAATGTGCAGGATTTGCGAAGTTTTCTGGGCATAAACAACACTGTAGAGATAGAAACGATTGTAGGTGACTCGGTACCGGTATTTATCGTTCCGGAAAAGGATGCCCTGAAGTATGCCCACCGGAATAGTCCGGATCTGGAATCGTTCGCCTTACAGGAACTTGAGGCCGAAAGTATGGTGGCAAACACCAAAGCTGCCAACCGTTTGAAAGCGGATCTGTATGTTGAGTTCGGATTAACGCAGGCAGATCAAACCCTGCGTTCTGCCTACCGAAGTCCCCTCGACCAGCAGCTTGTAAGTCTGGGTATCCGTATTCCTATTCTGGATTGGGGCGTTGGAAGAGGCAGGGTTGAGGTTGCCAAAAGTAACTTGTCAAAAATTAAAACCAATCTGGCGCAGGCACGTACGGACTTTGATGCCAATGTTTTCAAGATTGTGAAGCAGTTTAATCTGCAGTCGGATAAAATCCGCATTGCCCGGATGACTGCCGATCGTGCCGTTCGCCGGAATGAAGTTGCCTACAGACTGTATTTGCTGGGGAAGTCCACTGTGCTCGATCTGAATGCCTCAATCTCCGAAAAAGATAGTTCGCAACGTGCCTATATCAACGAACTTAAAATTTATTGGAGTCTTTATTATGGACTACGCAGTATTACCGGGTACGATTTTGCCTCAAACGGTCCCATTTATCTGCCCGAAGTGCAATTCAATAACTAAGAAAACCAACTAAAAACAAAATGGATAATCAGAATAAGTCAGCTTCCTTCCATGAATCGACAGATACATCGATGGATAAACCCCTCCCAAAGAGATCTGTCTGGGTGCGGTACAGATTGTATCTGTGGGCGATAACCGCTTTCTGTGCTTTTGTAGTGTTTGTAATTTATAATTTGTCGGGTGTAAAGAAACTGCGGATCGATGCCAATAAAATTGGTATTGCAAAAGTGGAACAGGCAAAGTTTCTGGATTATGTGGATGCAGAGGGGATTGTGCAACCCATTCTTACAATCAAACTCAATGTATTGGAATCGGGTATGGTACAGCAGTTGGTTGCCGAAGAGGGAGCCATGTTACGAAAAGGAGATACCATTTTAGTGATGAATAATCCGGAGCTGACCCGCATAATTGAAGAGCAGGAAGACGAATGGCAGAAACAACGCATCCTTTATCAGGAGAGAAGGCTGGAAATGGATCAAAAAACAATACTTTTGAAGCAGCAGACCTTGCAAGCCGAATTTGAACTGAACCGGTTGGCGAAGGATTTCCAGTTAGGCGAAGAGGAATTCAGGATGGGTGTTAAAAGTAAGGCTCAGCTTGAGGTGCAACGCGAAGAGTATACTTTCAAGGCGAGAAGTACCGCTTTGTTGATGGATGGACTCAGACAGGACAGTTCTGCTACTTGTCTGCGACGCGAATTGATGGAAAATGATCTGGATCGTGCCCGTAAAAACAGATTGCATGCCGGCAACCGGCTGGATAATTTAGTTGTGCGGGCCCCTATGGATGGTCAGCTTAGTTTTCTGAATGTTACACTCGGACAGCGGGTGGGGCAAGCCGAGAATATAGGAGAAATAAAGGTGATGGACAATTATAAAATAAATACGTTGTTAAGTGAATATTATATTGATCGTATCATGGTGGGACTTCCGGCGTCCGTAACCTACCAGGGAGTGAAATATCCGTTAAAGGTGTCCAAGGTGGTTCCCGAAGTGAAAGATCGTCAGTTTAAGGTAGATATGGTTTTTACCGGAGCGAAACCGGAGAATGTACGTATCGGGAAAAGCTATCGTGTACAGGTGGAATTAGGCTTGCCGGAAACAGCAATCGTGATTCCCCGGGGAGATTTTTATCAATCCACAGGCGGTCACTGGATTTATAAGTTGAATGAGTCTGGAAGTAAAGCCATTCGCACACCTATAACCGTTGGCAGGCAGAATCCTGTACAGTATGAAATACTGAGCGGATTGAGTGCCGGAGACAAAGTGGTGGTTAATGGATATACCCGCTTGGGTGATGTGGAGGAATTGATAATAAATGAGTAACAATAAACAATAAATATGATTTTGTACTTTCTAAAAGTTGCATGGAGAAACCTGCTCAAATATAAATCTCAGTCTGTTATCAGCATCTTAGGCCTGGCAATCGGATTTATGGCTTTTTCGTTTACGATGTCCTGGATTTCCTTCGAATATTCGTACGATTCCTTTACTCCCGATGCCCACCGTATTTATCAGGTGGTGAAGGTGGATCCTAAATTGACCGGTGGTATACAAAATATAACCCCCGAACCGTTAGCCCTCTACATTGAATCGACCTTCCCGGAGGTTGAGGCAGCTACATCTATCGATATTTCTACATCTGTAGATGAATATAAGGACTTCTTTTATTATAATAATCAAAAAGATTCTATTGCCAATTGTTTTCAGATCATTACGGATACTTCGTTTTTTAATGTGTTTTATGCAGAGAACAAGCCACTTATTAACCATCCTATCCCTTCGGATGTATTTTATGCCACAGAGTCAATGATGCAACGGCTGAAAGCAGTGGGTGAAGATCCAAATCCTTTTTTTTCCGGGTCAATCCCCGATAGAAGCTACCATAGCAATGTACCCTTTGATGTAATACAAATAAGTCCGCGCCGGCCACGTAAAGACAACGATTGTGACTGGTGTTATTCACACACAATTACATTTCTCAAAGTAAAGGAAGGTGCCGATGTAAATGCATTAGCTAAAAAAATGAGCCACATCGAAGTAGAAAATTCGCAACAGGGGATAATGTCTTTCAAGCTTATTCCGTTGAGGAAGGCACACTATCAGATACCAAATGAACAGACTGTCATTCAGTTTAATCATTTAAAGATTTTTGCTGCGGTTTCTTTGATGGTTATCTTTTGCGGTCTTTTTAATTATCTTATGCTCTTTGTAAACAGAATAAAAATGAGAGGGAAAGAGCTTGCCCTGCGAAAAGTTAATGCTTCGTCGGACAAACAGCTTCTGATGATGTTGCTGACCGAATTCTTCTTGGTTTTGTTTATATCTCTTTTTATAGGAGGCTTGCTGACCGAATGTCTTTACCCCTCATTTTTGAAACTGTCGATGATAGAGGCTCCAAGATCTTATTTTATGCTTGAAGCATTATTGTATGGTTGTTCCATCGCCTTCATTTCGATTGTTACAGCATTTTTCCCCATTCGTTTGCTGATGAAGCGAAGTATCAGGGAAAATATTCAACCGGAGACGAAAGTATTTGGAGGAATTCAGAATCGGTTCACGGTGGTAAGCTTGTTGATCCAATTGATATTTGGCGTGTTGTTGCTATTTTGTTCGCTTGTTTTTTATCTGCAGTTACGTAATTTAAATCGTTCGGATATTGGATTTGACAGATTCAATATAAATACGATTCAGTCCTGGTATGGTGGAGTTCCCATAGATGAGATACAGAAAATTAAGGGGGTTGAAGAGGTGATACCGTTTAACCGGATATTTTTACCGCGCGGCGGACGAGCAAGCAGCAAAATTTCGGAGGCAGGCGACAAGAAATTTGCTGAAGCAGTGGAGGTTGAAATTGTTAATGTGAATGGTCCGGATTTTACACAATTTTTCTCTATCCCTATTTTGTCCGGAAGGAACCTGCGACAGGGTGTAGAGGAAGAGTGCCTGATAAATGAAACGGCCAAACGAGTGCTTGGCTTTGATGATCCGATAGGGAAGAAGCTACAAGATTGGGTTATCGTAGGTGTTATTCCGGATCTGTATATTGATTCGCCGCTATTACCTGTTCTGCCTTGTGTGTACGGATCTCTGCAGACTAAAGTACCGGATAATGGAGGCATTTCGGGGTTTTATGCTTATAAATATAGTCCGGACAATAGAATTGAGACCGAACAGGCTATTTTAGCTGTATTTGCTAAAAGTGGTGTAACAAAGAGAGTCACCATACTAAATATGGATGATGTTTATACTGATTATACCAAATCGGAACGATACCTGCTTGTATTGTTGGGCCTGATGACCTTAGTAGCCCTCCTGATTGTGACTTTCGGGGTATATTCCATGATTACATTTTCATGTAATCAACGGAGGAAAGAGATTGCAATCCGCAAAGTGAATGGAGCACGCATCTCAGAAATAGTTAAGTTGTTTATCAAACAATACGTTTTTGTAACCGTACTGGCGTGTATTATCGCCTTCCCCATGGGAGTTTATGTGATGCAACGTTGGTTGGAACAATACGTCTGCCGTATCCATTTGGAGTGGTGGATTTTTGTAAGTGTATTTGGTCTGATTCTACTGATTGTGGTTGCGGGTATCTTATCAAAGTTATATAAGGCAGCCAGTGAAAACCCTGCAGAAACAGTGAAATCGGTCTGATTCAATACACTCGTAAAAATGAATGAATAATAATATGTAATTTTACTATCATGATTAAAACAGTAGATTTAAGAAAGATTTTTCGATCGGAAGAGGTTGAAACATGGGCATTGAACGATGTAAACATCGAGATTGCGGAAGGCGAATTTGTGGCTATAATGGGGCCTTCGGGTTGTGGAAAGTCAACCCTGCTTAATATTCTCGGTTTGTTGGACAACCCCTCTTCCGGCTCCTACATACTGAATGGAACAGATGTGTCGCATCTGAAAGAGAGTAATAGAACCGACCTGCGTAAAGGTGTGATAGGATTCGTGTTTCAGAGTTTTAATTTGATTGAAGAGCTCAACGTTTTTGAAAATATAGAATTGCCCTTGCTTTATATGAAGATTCCCGCAAACGAACGGAAAAGGCGCGTGAATGAAGCGATGACCCGTATGGCCATATCACACCGAAAAAAGCACTTCCCCCAACAGCTTTCGGGTGGTCAGCAACAACGCGTTGCCATTGCGCGTGCAGTGGTTGCAAATCCCAAATTGATTCTTGCCGATGAGCCCACCGGAAATCTGGATAGTAAAAACGGTGCTGAGGTGATGAATCTGTTGTCCGATTTAAACCGGGAAGGTACTACCATCGTAATGGTTACCCACAGTGAGCACGATGCAGGTTATGCTTCGAGGATAATTAATTTGTTTGACGGAAGGGTTGTACCCGACATGATTTCCAATTGACTCTAATACAAATACTATGTTGAAAACCTTTGTTACTTTAATTTTCCGTAACTGGTGGCGAAATAAAACATTTGCCTGTATTGCTATTTTAAGTTTAACGGTTGGCATTGCATTTACGAATATGCTGGTAGCATTTGTTACCCACGAATATAATATCGAATACAGCAATCCTAACAAAGAACGTATCTTCTGGACTATGCAGGATCTGCCTTCAAAGCCCGGAGAAAAGGTTGCTTATATGCAATCCGGTATTCCCGATCAATTAAAGGAAAAGTATCCGGAGGTTGAAGATTATTTGCAATTGAATAGTTTACCGGTCAAGTATATTGAAGTTGGTCATCAATCCTTTGATCCAATCGAAATAATAAACGTAAATCCGTCTTTTCCGCTGTTCTTCCCTTTTGAACTTCTATACGGATCGTGGAATACCTTTGATAATCCCCGGTCGATTGCCTTAAGTGAAAAGCAAGCCGGCAGATTATTTGGAAAGCAGAATGCAATTGGAAAGGAGATCCTTTTGGGGGTGGAAGACTTTGACGGTAAGGTTACAAAACAAGTATATGTTGTAAACGCAGTGGTAAAGGATCGAAGTCAATCGGCTGTAAACTTCGACGGATTAATTTATGACCCTGAAAGTCTGTGGGGTGGCGCGACCCTTTTATTGATGACTCAAAAAGCCGATTTAAAACGTTTTGAGGCGAAAGTAAATGAGGATAAGGTTCAGACATTGGCCGGAGGGAAATACTTTTTTATTACGTTGGATGATGCCTTGTCCACCACTTATAATCAGCAGATCCTGAGTTTTTGGCATTGCAGGAAAGACAACTTGCTAATGGTTGGATTGATCTCGGCAATCCTTGTTTTATTCATAGCTGTTTTTAATTACTTAAACATGAGTTTATCTCGTGTAATACAACAGCAGAAGACCTTACAGACGCAAAAGTTAATGGGCGCTACACAGCGTGAGATTCGTATTCAGTTGTTTGGAGATCTCTTTTTTATGGTTATTATCGCCTTCCTGCTTTCATTATTGTTAATGAATGATTTCCTGCCAATTTTCAATAAGATCGTTTCATCCGGGTTTTCATCCTCCTATTTTTATAGTAAAGAATTTTTTCCTTATACAGTAAGCATCGCATTATTCCTTGCAATTACGGCGTCACTGTTTATCAGTTTGAAATTAGGCAGAGTGAATACCGATTATTCAAAAACATATTTAGTGAAACAAAAGAACAGATGGGTAGGTGCGTTGGTTTCAGTTCAGTTTGTAATAGCCATCGTATTGTTAATAGCCATGTTCACCGCAAACAGTCAGCTGCAGTTATTGGAACGGGGAGGAGACAGGTATCGTAATGTTGTTGAATTAAACGGGGATAAGAACCGGTTGATAGCGTTGAAATCGGCCATTACATCTGTTTCGGGCGTGAAGGGTGTCTCTACATCTGATGTTTCTCTTTTAAATTCATGGATTATGCATGCAGATATGAAAAAAGAAGATGGAGCAGAATTTCAGTCAGCGATATTGCAGTTATCCGGAGATACCGGCTTAATAAGAGTTTTGAAGATTGAACAGATTGCCGGTGATCCATGGATAAAAATCAATGATAAATATTCTAACGCTGTTTTTGTAAATAAAGCATTTGTCGATCTTGTGGCTAAATCGACGCAGGATATACTTGGAGAACCTTTGAAGAAATATGTGGATTCTGGTGATACATTATCTGTGATTGCAGGTGTAGTTAGCGATTTCTATATTAACTCACTGGAAGAAAAAATATTACCTGTAGTAATTACACAATCCAAAACACAGGGAAACGGGACTGCCTCCATGCAAATTCGACTGGATGGCAGTGATAATAATAAAACTATACATGATATCAATTTACTCTGGCGACAATATCTGCCGGATGAGTATTTTTCTTATACGGAGATGTATGAAACGTTTATTAAGCGTAATGGCAAAATTATTGAGATGACAGCAATGCTTAGGATGTATTCAATTATCAGTGTTATACTTATATGTTTTGGTCTGTTTGGCATATCTTACTACTCTGTTCGCCAGCGTACTAAGGAAATCGCTATTCGGAAAATAAACGGAGCAAAGACGTATCAAGTCGTAGGCCTGTTGGTTAAGCCTATTTTTTTGTGGATTGCTATCAGTTCTATTGTTGCAATCCCTTTGGCCTGTGTAGTATCTGAACGGTGGTTGCAGGAATTTGCTTACCGCACTGATATCTCTGTTTATTCATGCCTTGGTTCATTACTTTTAGTCTCTGTTGTTTCTCTTGCGTCGGTTAGCGCAATTACATGGAAGTCGGCTTTAAGTAATCCTGTAGATAGTTTAAGAGACTGAAAAGATATTAAATGCATAAAAAGAGATGAGGAGGTTACTTCCATTTATACCTTCCCCAGAATTTATAATGGGTGAGAGACATCCACGAGATAATTTTACTGCATATCTTATTTTTTAGTGCAAATTGCTGAATTCGGTAGAGTAGGGTGATAAAGGCTAAAAAGATGAAATTAAACAGTAGGAAATGCGCTAATCCGTTGCGCAGACTTGTTGGTAGAATTCCATAATACAGCAGGCTGCATACAAATGGAGTAAGTAACAAGATTATTATCCATAAGCCGTGCGTTGTTTCAATAGCGTTGGTAGGACAATTGTTCATGCATCGCATGCAATTTTCACATCTGAATGTCCAATACGGCCTGCCTTCCACTTTTTTGATGGCTTTAACCGGACATTCCTTAATACAAAGATCGCAATGAATACATTGATCTGATGCATAGTAAGATTTGGCAAAGAAATACCGGCCAATGAAGTAATAAGCCAAAGCAACAGGCGAAATCAATATATCCTGTACGATATCCTTGTTAGATGCAAAGTCGGTTTTCCCTGCATTGAGCCGCTCAAAATGCGTGATCACTTTGGCGTGGTTCTTTGTCAGGATAAATTCTATGTGTCTGCTTCTTAGTGCCGGATGAATGGAAATCCAGTTGGATGGCATATCGAAGGGTACCTGTCCTGCGATTGTATATCCTTTACTTTTCAGAATGGCTGCGGCAAGCATAAAAGCAATCCCTGTCAGTCCTGGTATTATAAATTTGGATAATTTAATTCCGGCTCTTGTATTCATTAAAACAATCCGATTCTTTCCTTTGGGAAGGTTACGGATAAAATTCAAAGTGATTTCCGGGAAGTTAAATCCATGTACCGGAGAGATTAGTACGATGGTAGCTGAGCTATCAATTGGTTGTACGGTTGAAATATCTGTTGTTGCAATATCGTATAAACAACATGGAATATTATTTCCCAAAGCAATTTCGGAAAGCCATAAAGCAATTCTCCGGGAATTTCCTGTTCCAGAAAAATAGAATACAATCAAACTATCCATATGGTTCATTCTTTTTCTTATTGGTTTTGAAGGTTTGAGGTCACAAATTTATAATAAACATTGAACCAAAGAGATATTGGCAGGATTTATATTTTTATATAGTTATACATGAGCTAATAAATCCTTGGAATTATGAACTAGCAATAGACCAGGAACTCTTCCTTTGCTTATTTGTCTCTTAAAAGCTGCTTATTATAAACCTGCGAATATAATGTTTAGCTATTTTACAGCTTGTAATGATATTACTATCTATTGATTCTGTTTTGCCATTATTTAAGAATTGAAAATGCAGAAGAGGACTGCATGAAGAACTTAATAAGATCTGATTTATAAGATATATGATACGGGATACTGAGTTTATTCATGATCCAATTTATTCTTGATCCCAGAATTGCTTTTGAATTGGATAAGGGGAGGGAATAACAAAAGGAGAGTAAAACGACTCTCCTTTTGTGGGCGTTGACGGATTTAGACTACAGTCTCAAATAACCTAGAATTCAATCTTATAACTAATGTTTGGGATAACAATTGCCTCTCTTTCGGGATCTACCAAATTTGTTTTGAAGTTGTATCTATGACCTTGATAGTCTTTGTAACTAGTTGCATTTAGTACTTTAATAGCAAACTCATGAGATAAGCTCTTCTTGTTAATTTTGTAGCTTACATTCAAGTGTAAAAGAAAGGCTGGAGATAATTGTTTCGAGAAGGCTTTGTTCTCATCATAAATAGCATCTTCCTCTTTCTGAGATGCGTCAAGATTAATAGGCGAGTATCTGTCTCCCCCTTGAAAAGATAATCGAATATTAGCATTGAACATATTTTGTTTACTACGGCCTACCATCCACTCTTTTCCTGCTAATACATTGAATACAAAGTTTCGATTATACCTAGTGTTTCTCCATTTATTATCTCCTGCTTTATAACGAGAATCGAAAAGAGATGCGGTGAGCATATAGTAATAACCCTCTGACATATACCGTTCAAAAGTTATATCAATACCATAATTGACTCCTTTTCCTTTATTTGAAAGCTTATTGGTTATGAACCAATCATTTTGAAGATTTATAAACGAAAATGTACTATCATTTATAATAGGAACACTGTATAGTCGTTGAAAATATGGTTCGATTTTTAGATGATAATCATTCCCAATATTAAGATCGTAAGACAGGACTATATGATGAGCTTTTGTAAAATCCATGTTTTTATTAATAAGTTCACCCTCTTCCGATTTCGTAAAGTAATAATTCAACATTTCGAGCCTGCTATGTAGTCCGGATGAAAGAGCTAAAGATTGATTTGGTTTAAATTTCCATGACAAGGCAACTCTGGGCTCTATCGTATAGTTATTATTGAGTGTGAATAATTGCGTATTGAGACCAAGATTAAGAGTCCATTTATCCGAAAATTGTAAAGAAGAATTCGTATATGCAGATAGTAACGAACTGAATCCGGATTCATCGGTCATGGTGTTCATCGGTTGTTGATGGGGCGCTTCTTTTAAGAGTAGGTTATATTTAAGCCCTGTAAGCCTTATTCCTGTTTTATTGGTGTGTATTCTACTATATTTCTTATTTAGCGATGAAGCGAATACAAAGTTCCATTTAGTAGACTTGATTAAATTTTGTGGAATAGGTTTTACATTAGCATCCATTCTTTCGGTATGCATATCAAGGCTACTCACTGTAGTAGCCAAAGATGTTTTAAGGGTTGCATTGTTCCACACTCTCAGTTTGTGATTCAGACCAAAAGCACCCATATATTGTTTTACATCCTGATCTTCTTTATCCTGCATATATTCCCATTTATCAGGATCGGTTTCTGCATTTTGTCCCGAGCGATCAATCAAGCCTACTCCCCAGACAGAAAATACACCGGCTCTTTTGGTTGGGAAGTTAAGCTTGAAAGATAAGTCCTGATATTTTGTGTTCTCTGCGTCTTCGGGTAACAGGGAAGAGAGTAGCCCGAGTGTTGAATATCGATAATTGAAGATATAAGAAGAATTACTCTCTTTCTTGAATGGACCTTCGGAAGCAATATCTATTCCCACTAAACCGAGTTGTACTGTATTTTCCCGTTTTTGGTTGTTTCCTGTACGTAAATTCATATCCAATACCCCCGATAAAGCATTTGAGTATTCGGCAGGAAATGCGCCTGTCATAAAATCGGAATTACCTAGCACAAAACTGCTTAATGCCGATAGCCCTCCTCCTCCGAATGTAGTTACTTCTGCAAAGTGGTTTGGATTGGGAATTTCAATATCTTCCATTCTCCATTGCAGAAATTTAGGAGCATTTCCTCTTACAACTATACCATTATTACCCACACTACTTGTTACGCCTGCAAAAGACGTCGCTAATCTTGCCGGATCATCGAAACCTCCGGCATATCGGCTCGCTTCTTCTACACTCAACATGCGGGCACTGCCTAATGCCATATTATTTAATGGCTGTGATTTATTTATCTGAGGAGTGACAACAATTTCATCGAGTTGTTTCGAGTTTTCAACCATTGCAATTTCCAGATACAACTCTTTGGCAGAAGACAGTAGCTGCTCTTTTATAATATTAGGATTATAGCCGATAAATGTCACCTGAATATCATAGCGTCCTATCGGAACATTTCGTATTTTAAATTGGCCTAAGCTATCTGTACTTACTCCCAAAGATGTCTTGCTGTTCAATATTACCACTGTTGCATATTCAATTGGAATATTTGATTCTTTGTCATATACCACACCTCGTATATTCTGAGATGATTGTGCATATAATATACCGAACGAAAGGACGTTTAATAAAAGAAATAGTAATGCTTTGTTCATGATTTTATCTACATTTGTTTTGTACAAAGTAAGAAACTGTCCTATAGAAAATCAATACTGATTTATCATTATATTGCCCGTATGGAAGATTTACAAAAGGAACATGCACGGCTTTTATCATTGCAGAGTTTTGATGAAGCTGATCTTGACTACTCTCTACTGGAATATCATAAGCAAATGCTGTCTCATTTTGCTAAAGTTTCCAATAGCGGGATAACGGTTTTTGATATGTATAAGAGAAAGCATGTATATACATCTTTCAATTTTGGAGGAATCTTTGGAGATTGTAAAGAAGGTATAGATGAACGTGTGCATCCTAACGATTTACTCTCTTTAATTAGAAACGGTATTGCAGGGCTCAAGTTTCTGCATGCGAATAAAGAAAACTTGCAAGATTATAAAATGATCTCGGAATTTCGTATTTGCAATGCTATTGGTCAGTATGTGAGAGTGGTGGAACAATACTCCTTATTGGAAAAAGATAAGTCGGGGAATGTATGGTTATCGTTAAGTGTTTTGGATTTATCTCCAGACCAGAGCTCATTTAAAACGGTGAGAGGACATATCTTAAATTTAAAAGAAAATACGTTTTTCCCGATTGAAAACCTATTATCCCCAAAAACATCAGATCTTACCACAAGAGAGATAGCTGTTTTACAGTTAATAAAAGAAGGAATGTTGAGCAAGGAAATTTCAGAACAGCTATTTATTAGCGTCCACACTGTAAATACGCATCGACAAAGGATCTTAGAAAAGTTAGATGTCAATAATTCTATGGAGGCTGTTAAATATGCTTCTGCATTGGGGCTGATCAGCTAAGAAAATTGCAGTGTTGCTTTTTTATATTGATCCTGTATTTGTCCTGAAAACCGTTATTGTCTTTCTTTGACTTTTACTGGCTCTGGTAAAAAAGAAAAAAGTCTGTTAATCTAATGACTAACAGACTTTATGTCTTTGTTTGGCTTTTGTTGTCTTTCGACCCTTTTGCCTTTCCGTGGGCGTTGACGGATTCGAACCGCCGACCCTCTGCTTGTAAGGCAGATGCTCTGAACCAGCTGAGCTAAACGCCCGAAATGTTTTTTATTTATGAAAGGTGGGCGTTGACGGATTCGAACCGCCGACCCTCTGCTTGTAAGGCAGATGCTCTGAACCAGCTGAGCTAAACGCCCTTTCACAAAATT
>Ga0074193_1002096_pt1 | contig 19801 bp, 17 predicted proteins | sample EPASupsiteHSE605_FD_64523 | JGI IMG/M metagenome (GOLD analysis project Ga0074193, IMG submission 64523) | Bioremediated contaminated groundwater from EPA Superfund site, New Mexico - Sample HSE6-05 | ecosystem: Environmental > Aquatic > Deep subsurface > Groundwater > Contaminated ... | reverse complement strand
TGACTGGAGCATACTGGCCCCAGGCAAACTACAATGCTGAAAAGATGGCGGCGCTTGCACTTGCCGGGTATGAGATTGCAGGATTTGAAAATGTGCGCTGTCCTTTTGACATCACCGTACTTGCCGAGACTTTTGGCTGCACAGTAGACGAGGGAAGTATAGATATGCAGCCTTATATAACGGATTTTCCATGCAAAAACGAGGAAGATGTGAAGAACATAACAGTTCCTGATTCGCTTCTTGAGAGCAAGCGGACCTCGGTAGTCCTGGAAGCAGTCGAAATTCTGGATGAGAAAGTAGGAGAGACGGTGCCTGTTATTGCAGGAGTTGTGGGCCCTGCTGGACTTGCCTCCATGCTTGCCGGAATAAAAAATTATCTTACATGGTTTGTGAAGAGTCCTGAAGTTGTTGAGGAACTAATGGAAGTTCTTACCGATTCCTGCATAGAATATGCCAATGGCCTGCTTGAAAGAGGCGCACATTCCATAACTCTTATAGATTCCGAAGCCGGACCTGACATTATTTCCCCTCAGATGTTCGAAGAATCGGTCTTTCCCCTTTACAGGAAATTTTGCAGGAAAGTAAAAGGCTTGAAAGTCCTTCACATGTGTGGCGATGCCACTGCTGTTCTTGATCCTCTGGGAGATGCAGGATTTGATGGAATAAGCATTGAAGAAAAAGTAAGTGTAAGTTTTGCAAAGGCTATTACAGGCAATCGGGTAAGGCTTATAGGAAACGTTTCTCCGTCCGACACCCTGCTCTCAAAAGAGCCCGAGGCAGTTCTCATTGAAGCTACTGCCTGCCTTGAAGATGGAATTGATATCCTTGCTCCAGGCTGCGGGCTTGCTCCACATACTCCACTTGAGAATATAAAAGCACTTGTCCGGGCAAGAGATGAGTTTTTTACAGTGAATCTTCGTTGAGAACATATGGTAGATTTTTTTAAAAAGAACTTATTCCATCTCTTTTTTATATTTTCTAATGCCTATAAGGTTTATGAATATTGCAAAAACCAGTCTAAAGGCATAGTCTGCAATTACTGGCAGATATGGCTTATTACTACCATAATATGGCTTTTTGTTTTTCAGAGTATTTGCGGCTGATCTGCTGTAGTATTCATATATTGATGGATAAATTATCGAATAAGCTGAAAATTCTCAATTTCTACTTAGAGAGTGAGCAACAATTGGCTGATCTTAAACAAAAAATCCTGCGACCGAGCAAAACTATGACAGAAAATAATTCAAAAGCAGTTCGGGACTTTATACCTGAAGTTCTCAAACTTTCAGGCAAGGAATGCATAGTCCGTGAGCTTTCAGATTCCAGTTTTCTTCCTGAGCTTGAAAAGAAGCTCGAGGAGGAACTAAAGGAATATCTTGAAAGTAAAGAGATTGAGGAGCTTGCAGACCTGCTTGAGGTAATTTACAGGATAGCAGAACTGAGAGGTTCTTCAAAAGCAGAACTTGAGACAATAAGGCAGCGGAAAAAACAAGAAAAGGGCGGATTTGAGAAAAATTTTCTCCTACTTAATCTGCTCGAAAAAAGTTCTTATCCTGGGTTATGCTCTGCTGGCTCTACAGAATCCAGGCGTGTGGTTTTCAAGTCTGAGGATGCGGCAGTAATTGAGAAAAAGGGAGTGAAGATGAGAATCTACACCACTAAAGCCGAATCCGAAAATGCCGGTATACTCTATCAGGAAACACATAAAGGACACACAGAGGAATTCCTACATGAAAAAAGCGATTTCATATATTATATCCTGGAAGGTGATGGCGTCTGGATAGTTGAGGACAAAGAGTTTGAGGCCCGAACCGGTGACGTAGTTGTCGTGCCTGCAGGAAAAAGATTCTGGTTCCGTGGAAATCTCAAGCAGGTCTGCATAACTGCTCCGGCCTGGGAAGAACAGTATGAGTGCCACATAAGAGATCTTGAATTGTAAGGGTGCAAATTCTGCTCTACGTGACAATTACATCAAGATATGCCGCAAGAAGAGTCGATGCCATAGAAAAGGTATTAAGAATTGACTTCTCCATGGTTTTAACTTGTTTCAATTCGGCCTCAGGTTCTTTTGTTTCCAGGGCATTTAGTCAGAATGCAAATTTAACTGATGAAGTTAAAGCTTTTCGAATGCTACCTTATTTTTTGTTTGATCTATTATCTTTTTAATAAATTCATCTTCAAGCTCCTCTATTACAAGGAGAACAAACTCTACATTATCTGAATACGTTTCTTCCTGGATTACTGCATATTTTTCTATAAGATTTCTTACTTTCTTACTTTCTGCATATCCAATACGTATCTTTAATCTGACCTGCTCGAAGACTTCGATAATTTCTGCCTCTTCAATAGCCAAGAGTGCCGTATCCCGGTATGCTCTTGAGAGCCCCCCAAAACCCAGTTTTATTCCCCCGAAATACCGGGTCACGGCCACAGCCGCATTCAGGATTTCTTTTGATTCGAGTATTTTAAAAACAGGTTTTCCTGAGCTGCCCGCAGGCTCCCCGTCGTCATCATATTTGAGAGCAAAAGAGCTTTTTTCTTTTATAAAATAAGCCGAAACGTTGTGGTTTGCATCACGGTGTAATTCCTTTATACCTTTTATGAAAGCTTTTGCATCAGCTTCACTTTCCACAGGTCTGGCATAGCCTATGAACAGAGAGTTTTTGAATTCATTTTGAGCCTTACCACAGTGTTTAAGAGTTTTGTAACTTTTCAGTGTTTTATCCTCAGACTATTTTCAGATCTTGCCCAAACCGGGAGTTAACAGGTTTGCGCTTCCTTAACGGAGGGATATTATAACCCATTTAAATACTTTTCTCTCCCCGAATAGTTATTATTTTCCAACACTTTACTTATATATTCGCCTTGTAAAATTTATTTCATATATACTGATAAAATATATGCTGTTAGTTTTTTAATGTTTCAAGTAGTACAAAAAATATTCTTATCTGGACATATATCCTAAATAAATAAACTATTTTGCGGTACTATTCTTTTATCAAATCGAAAAGTTTTAATGTTATTGGCTGGTCATGCATAAATATCTCATATGAAAATCCCATAATTTTATATGAGCTGGGTGTAAAAAAGGAAGAGAACTTTAGAGGTATTATTAATGAAAAAAATGTTAAAGATTATGGCAATGCTCCTTGTCATTAGTGCTGTTGTTTTTGCAGCCGGCTGTTCTGATAAGAAGGCTGACACAACAGCAGAAAATGGATCTCAAGAAGAAATGACTAACGAAGCTCCAGTAGCAGACCAAAATGTAACCGAGTCCGAAGATGTAGCTGCAGAGACTCCAGCTGCAAGTGACAACATTACAGTTGGAGACGAGCCTGCAGACAATTTAACAGTTGAAGACAATGGCTCTGCAGCTGACAACTTAACTGTTGAAGACAACGACTCCGTAGACGAAAACGTCACGGTTGAAGACAACTCCTCTGCAGATGTTACAGACGACGCTTCTAATGTTACAGGCGATGCTTCTGCAGATGAAAATACTACACAAACCGTTTAAATTAAGTAACGTAAAAAGGAATTATCCAAGTAGCCTTTCTAATAGGCTACAATTTTAATTTTTTAAAACGACTTGATCTAAATCGGCTCTAATTTTACATCTCTTTACATTGAAAGATTTTCAGAATATTTTTGGATATGATCATAATTAATTTTTGCTTGCTGTCGTCAGAGAAAACATTATTATATATTTAATGATTTTGTCTCGTTTTAATAGTCATATCTTATAAAAATATCTTCCAATTCGCTGAAGTTAATATGAAGGATCTTTGTTTCTTTTTTATCATAATATATGGGAGTTTCAAAGACGGCCTTGTAACTTGTAATGTCTAACCTGCATATCGAACTTGTAATGTCTAACCTGCATATCGAACTTGTAATGTCTAACCTGCATATCGAACTTGTAATGTCTAACCTGTAATATCGAACCTTGTAATATCGAGTCTGCAATATCGAGTAAGGCTCTAGAAACACTGTAAACTGATTAATATTCTGATATGTTATCTCTTTGCTTGGACTAAAGAAGTGAAACTCTGAAAAGCCTCAGTCTGAAATAAAAAAATAACTGCGTCTATAAATAAACCATTTTAAAAATAATAACTTTCTAACTGTAATTTTACTCTTGTTTTCACAATTTTTATGTAATAGTTTCTTTAATTACCGCTATTATTATTGAGGCCAAAAAATGATAGAAACCCTGAAAGCTTATCTTGACCTTACACGTGCTCATTTTCTTCCTGCCTGGCCCCTGGTTTCCTGCTCTGGGTTATTGCTTGCTTTTGCAAACTATGGCGGCTTTTCCTGGGCGTTGACTATTAAGGTGGCTCTTATGGGCCTGCTTGGCTTTGAAGCCGGTTTTATACTTAACGATTATGTGGACAGGAACAGAGATAAACTCGATGTAGAGAACACGCTTACAAGGTACTGGAGACCTTTTAAAGAGAGACCTATCCCTTCAGGAAAAGTTTCTTCAAAAATCGCCTTCTCGTTATTTATCCTGCTTGTAGCGGCTGTTTCAGCCTTGATTCTTACACTTCCCTATCCAAACTCTTTATACGTGTTCGCAATTATGATATACTCTTACGGCATTGAAGCTTTTTACCAGGTAAAAAAGAGAAATCAGGGTTACCCGATTGCCCAGCTTCTTGGCAGGACGGATTTTACGCTTTTTCCGGTGGCAGGCTATCTCTGCTACGGGCAGCCAGATATGACTATTCTACTCTACATGGTTTTTTTCTATCCCTGGACAATGGCGCATCTTGGATTGAATGACTTTATAGACCTGAAAAATGATCAGGCAAGAGACCTGAAGTCAATAGCCGTACTCTATGGTGAAAAAGGGACAATGTACTGGATTACAGGTTTTACGGTCCTGCATGTTCTTGCAGCTGTTTTCTTTCTTCCGGAGCTTGGAGAGATTGCTCTTTACGGTTTTTTTGCAGGCTTTGTACTCCTTGCAGGGGCAAATCTTTACATGTGGAGAGAGAAAAGTCCTGGCGCCGGAATGAAGATACTGCCTGTTTATCATGGGATTCTGATAATATACGCAGTTTCGATTATTCTTGACTTCGTATACTGAGTTTGTTATATACCCGGTCGGAAAAATGGCACTGCTGAGAGGTGTCCTGGAGTTTTATTTTTTCTTCCTACTCCTTTTCGGTTTTTTCTCAATTTCTTTTTCCAATCACTTTAGAGCCAATTACTGTTAGTTTTCTGTTTCTGTTAGTTTCCTGTTTCTGTTAGTTTCCTGTTTCTGTTAGTTTCCTGTTTCTGTTAGTTTCCTGTTTCTGTTAGTTTCCTGCTTTTGTTAGTTTTCTGTTTCCATTTACAAAAAGTATAAACATATAGTTTACTTTTATATTAATGGGGGAGAGGAGTACGAAAGAAACCGTAAAAGCCTTGATAGATCTGACAAGAGCCCACTTTTTTCCGGTCTGGATTTTGCTTTTCTCTTCAGGCCTTGCACTTGCTTTTGATAATTACGGAGATTTTTCCTGGCCAGTGACATTCAAAGCCGTCTTAATCGGATCTTTCGGATTTGGAGGCGGGCTAGTGCTCAACGATTTAGTTGACCGGAAAAAGGACAGTCTTGATGTTGAGGGTTCCCTTACAACCTACTGGAGGCCTTTCAAAAGTCGTCCGCTTCCATCTGGAAGGCTTTCCCCTAATTTTGCCCTGATAATTTTTCTGCTGCTTTCCGGGCTTACTGGACTGGTAATGATTACTTTGCCTTATCCAAACTCTTTTTATGTATTTTTTGCAATGCTTTTGTCATGTATTTTCGAGTATTTTTATCAGATTAAAAGAAAGAACCAGAATTTCCCGGTCGCTCAGCTTGCAGGCAGGATGGATTTTACTCTTTTTCCAATCGCAGGCTATCTCTGCTATGGGCAGCCTGATATGTCTGTACTGCTCTACCTGCTCTTTTTTTATCCCTGGACACTTGCACACCTTGCAGTCAACGATTTCATTGATACGGAAAACGACAAAGCCAGAGAAATAAAATCAATTCCCGTACTTTATGGTACTGAAGGAACTTTACTCTGGATTTCGGGTTTTACGCTTGTGCATTATTTTACAGCGCTTCTTTTTTTAAGACAGCTAGGTGATATTGCATTTTACGGCTTTATATCAGGGTTTCTGGTTCTGGGGTTTGCAAATTATAAGCTCCTCAGAAAAAGAAGTCAGAAGGCTGGCCTGTTCGCACTTTTCCTTTATCATGTTTCACTGGTACTCTACTCGGGCTCAATAGTTATTGATTCTTTATTCTGACTTCATCTGACTTTTTCTGTCCCTTTTTCCAGCTTTTTACAAATTTTCCCATTAATTCTTAATTTTTTCTTCTGCAAAGCCTCAGAGTATGGCAGCGCAGGCTTCCTCCTCCTGCAAGCAGGGCATCGGGGTGAAAAGAAATAATCTCGATACCTTCATTTTCAAGGTTTTTCCTGGTTTTGTGATCAAGTGCAGTATCGTAGTGAAAAATAGTTCCGCTTTCGAGAGGAACAAAAGAACAGGCCAGGCGTCTTTGTTCTGAATCCGAAACAGAAATAATTTCCATTCTTTTCTCATGCATGAAAGCTTTAAAATCGATTTTTTCGATGGAATCTTCAGTAAACAGGCAGCTTTCCTTAAATGCAGGTAAATAAGCAAGGGAAAGATCTTCCCTTATTCTATTGAAGACAGTATCAGGGTGCATATATCGCCTGGCTTTCGGAACCCGGACATAAATAACTTCACTGAAGTCTTTCAGGACATTTGAAATAAATTCCTTGATAAATGGGTAGGTGTGCCTTTCCGTATCAGCTACAAAGACTGTTTCTTTTGAAAGCAAGAGACAGCCTTCAAAAAACCCCTGCCCTCCATTGAATTCGCTTAGAATGGGAATTCCCAGATTATTCAGGGCTTCCTTTACAACAATTTCTTCTTTCTCCCTGGCAGGCGGGCGCATTCTTGAGAGAATAGCACCTTTTCTGGAAATAGCGGCAGTATCATGTAAAAAAGTTAGATTTGGCATCTTCGTAATTAAGTCTATGTTTTCGTCCACATAATCCTCAAGTTCATAAATCCTGACGCCGCTTGACTCCAGCAACTCTTGGTAACTTCTATGCTCTTTGATATACCCGGAAATTTCAGGGACCTTATCGTATAGCCAGTATTTGTAGTTCGATTCGTTGAGTAGAGAAAGTTCTTCTCCAGGCGTGTGCATCATTACACTTTTCAGCCGCCCTAGTTCCTCACACCCGTAAATGATATCTGGCCTTGTTTTTTCGGCCCTTTTCAGTTCATCAATCTCGCAACCCATACCCTGAATCTCCCACTAACATATGTCGTTCTCAAACACGTTTTTTTGCAAGGATTATGGCACTTGCCCGGTCTTCACTCAGGAAACCCTTGAGTACCTCAAATCCGCAAATGTCCAGAAAAGCTATAACCTGGTCATATGTATATTTATAAGTGAAACCCATACGGATGACGTCTCCTTCCCTGAACCCCATGGTTTCTTCTCCAATCGTGAGTTCAGTATCCTTCAGGATATACAGACTCTTCCTGGTTCTGTATACTCCCCCTATCCTTGAGTTTACATGAGCAAGCAAGAGTTCAAAATCGAAATCCTCAGGATCCATTCCGTACTGAAGCAGGGGATACATATTGAAGAGGATATTCTCTCTTGAAGTATACGTGCCCATTACGGATCTCCTTACAGATTGTGCCTCCGGGCCTTCAGTAGGCAGCAGGCTGGCATCGAAGAAAAAAAGATCTCCCTGCTCGAGATTTTCATGGACAAGCTGAAGAATGAACTCTGGCTCGTAATTGCAAAAGGTATTTCCCAGAATACAGAAAAGAATCGGGCGACGCCAATTTATTTTAAGGGCTGCCATATCCTCTATGAAACCAACTATTCCTTTCTTTTCTACAGGCAGGTTATCGACCTTTTCAAGGGCAATATCTACAAACTCACTGTTTATATCGATAGGGTAATAGCGTATCGACGCTTTTCCTGAGTACTCATTTTCAGCTAGATTTTTCTTTACTAATGCTTCGAGAAAAATTCTTTCTTTCTCTCCATTTCCAACTCCCACACTTACGAGACTCATGCCTGTTGGAATAAATCTCACGATGGAGTCCAGATTTTTTTCCAGAAGGACTTTAAGCTGCCTGGCTACAGGAAACGCCTCATCCCCATCAAGTTTCAGCCAGTTTTTTGCTCCTCCGGTACCGGTATACAGAAGATAATCAGGCAGTTCATGGTTTTTCAGGCATTGGCAGAGTCTTCCTTCTATTTCCTCCTTACTTGTAATTACTGTCTTTTCCTTATTTTCCGAACCCCGTCCAAATTCCACTCTTCCTGTACTGTTCAATTTCTCACCTTCTCCACAAACTATTCAACAGCACATTTATTATTATTTCTTTTAACACATGTTATTGCCTGAATTCTTCTTTTCCCGTTCTTTTCCCGTTCTTTTCCCGTTCTTTTACCATTGTTTTACAATCTGCCATTTATTTGAAACACTGCTGGCACTCCATTCTGAGGGCTTCAAGAGGGTCGATGCCACGTTTTATCCCTACGCTGTAAGCATATCCCCTGCAGCCTATGCACTCTTCTGCATATTCGCAGTTTTTGCACCTTCCCTCGAGCATTTTATCGATGTTTCGGACATAGGTGAAAAGACTGGAATCATAAATTTCCCGAAGGCTCATTTTGTTTATATTATAGGGATATTCCCCTCCAACTTTAAACGCAGGATGCTCGTCCAGCTTTGTAGGCGCGCAGGGCCGGACATTTCCTTCTATATTGATATACAGGCTGTAAAGGTGCTGAAGGCAGCCACTTGCTGTAATCGGTGTGTAAGGCAGCCAGTCATAACCGTAATATCTCCGGTCGATTTCCAGCAGTTTTAATTTATACTCCTTTATTTCGTCAGCCGTGAGCAGCTTATCTTCAAGTTCATCATTCGCTCTGCCTGTTGGTGTTAGAATTTCCATATTGGGGAAAATATTGTTTTGCCTGCAGAAATGCCAGATCTCCTCTATTTCTTCCAGATTCATTTTGTTACTTACGAAAGAAACTCCCAGACGAAATTCTCCAGATTCTGCAGGTTTTGAAAAGCCTGTTTTGAGAAGGTTTTGAAGCCCTTTTTTGATATCTTCGGAGGCTCCTGCTCTTCCTGCTAGGTAGTCCTGAACCTCGGGCTTAAGAGAATCTAACTTTCCCATTACTGAGGCATTATGTTTGTACAGGAATCCTGCAAGCTCTTCTGTCATCAAAACCGTATTCGAAAAAATTACTGGGATTATTCCCAGGGAATCAATATAGGCTATTAAACTCCTGAAACTCGGGTAAAGGGTCGGCTCTCCTCCCCCTATTACGACCACAGACCTGGCCCCGAGTTCTTTTGCCTCCTGAATAATACGCTTGAGATTATTAAAATCGGCTATTTTTGCCGAGTCCTCACCACTCTGTGCATAGCAATAGCGACAGTGAAGATTGCAGGACTTATTCGTTTCAAGGCGTATGGCTAAAAGCCTGTTTGAGTTTCGTGCCTGATGGGCTTCCTGTGCCCCATACATGTACCCCTTCAGTACCGGAGGCGGTGAAAACAAGCTTATAGTCTCCAGGTTCTTTAATTCTTTCTCCCACATATAAAAATATATATTTGACGTTCCTTATCAAATTACAAGAAACTAAGTGCTTTTTGAGTCTATCTTCTAACTGATGAAAATGTAATATTGCCAGTAAACAAAATATTCCAGTTACTTTGGTTTCGTTTTATAACTCATTTAATGCAATATGACAAATTCAGTATTATTCTTATTCTTCCTGATTAAATTGAGTAAGGTTTAATTGTCTTCCTCACATAGTTTTTTTCAATTTTTATAGGGAAGTGACTGACAATGAACAGAAAGGTGACCATTTTTGGAGGATTTGTCTTATTTTTTCTCTTTTTGCTTGTGCTGGGTTCAATGTATCTGGAAAATGAAAACGAAGAAATGTATAATGACAGTCTTATGAGTAATTATGAATATGATATAATTATAGAAAGCAACAGAACCCTGCAAAATGTAACTTTGTATTTGCCTGTTCCAGTTTTTGAGAATGAATCCGAAATAGGACTGGAAATAGTGAATGGTGATTATTACAATAAGCCTTCAAATTGGAATCTTAGCCTTGAAGATACTGAGCATGGACTAATGTTCAAAATGGAAACTGTCGAAATTAAACCTGTTTATCATTCTCTTCCTGTAGCTGTACCAGAACCTGAGCCTGGATCTGAAAATATTGAAGATGAAATTGAGGAAGAAGAACAAGTAGTGGAGTCCAATGAATACTCAGAAGAAACTCCAGTTTTGACATCGTTTGATTTCGGGACTAATGTAAAGGCTGACCATATGATTAATACCAGATTTCCTGTTGGTAATGAGCCCGTGCTCCTGCCCAAACATAATCTTCGAGAATCCGAAGAAGAACCTATAGTTCCCCGATCTGAGCATCTCAATCCCGAACATTTTGATTACGAAAGCCTTGTCTATGCACACTATGATACGTCTCATGATGCCGATGTCCAGATTTTTGTCGAGCTCAATAGCCGGAATGAATGGTGGATCTATGGATGGCAATATAATGACTACGTTGATAGAATTTCTATCCGGCTTTCAGGCCCGCAGGAAGGCTGGGTAAAGGCGGAAGGAAAACTTACTACAGGAGACGGAATTTACAGAGAATAATTATAGAAAATAACTATTGAGAGCAGGCTCTTCTTCTCTATTTTTTGGAATGTGTTTCCTGATACAAATTTCTTCTTAGCTTCTCCTTTCTTAAGTTTATTATAGCTCTCACTCCTATCTTATTCCAGGATGTTTGAAGAAATCAAGGTTAAAAAAGCTCTGAACCGAATAAATAAATCCAGCAGGATTAATCTACCATTCCACTGGGATCTTAATATCTACAGAGGCTGTGAGCATGGCTGCAATTATTGTTATGCAATGTACTCTCACAGCTATCTGGAAGAAAAAGAGGGTTCTGCTTTTTTAGAAGATTCCGAGAAAAAATTTTGTCTTTCTTCTAAGGAAAGGGATTGTGCCTTTTTTAAAAAGATTTATGTAAAGACTAATATTTTAGAAGCTCTTGAAAAGCAGCTTGCAGCACGAAATTGGAAAAAGGAGGTAATTAATATAGGCGGGGTCTGCGATAGTTATCAGCCTGCAGAAGCAGAGTACGGGCTGATGCGTCAGGTTCTGGCATTGATGATTAAACACCGAAATCCGGTCACTATATCTACAAAATCGGACCTTATTCTTAGAGACTTTGATCTTCTAACAGAACTTGCTGAAATAACACACGTTAATGTTGCGGTTACGGTTACAACGGTGGATAAGAGGTTAAGTTCACTACTGGAACCCCTGGCTTCGTCTCCTGAAAAACGATTTTCAGTCCTGCGGACTTTTAAAAGTACAGCTGTCATTACCGGAATCCATATGATGCCGATTCTTCCTTTTCTTACCGACAGTCCTCAGAATCTAGAGCAAATTATGTCCCTTGCAGCCGAATGTGAAGTTGACTATGCTTTGCCCGGCATTCTTTACCTCAGGGGTGAAACCAGAAAACATTTCTTCAATTTCCTTGAACTCAAATTTCCTGAACTTACTGACCCATACCACAAATTATATGCAAAAGGAGAAGCTGATAGAGCCTATAAGGCTGAACTTTACGGAATACTCAGCTCTCTTATGGAAAAATACCATTTGTCCGGGGACTACATGAAACCCATGCAGTCACAACTTTCCCGTTTGAAACAGCTCAAGTTAACGGACTTTTGAGAGAATGATTTTTGATTTTTGCATAAATAGTACCGTGTTAATCATACCTTCCTATATTTGTCTTGTTCCCACTACCCTCTATTCTTTTTGAAGAATCTGATGATACGTATCCTGCCCTAATACAGGGAGAGTTTTGTTTCAGATGATAATCATGTTTACTATGGTTTACAAATAGAGGGTTTGCAGAGATGTCAGTGGTTGAGCTTGCATTTTTATAATTTCCACCTTTGTTATTGTACAGACAGTTGTTTTCCAGTACAAAAGAATGCGTTTCAGGCAGATAATTAATCACTGCGTATCCTGTCCCTTCAGGATCTTTTTTGCGCTTCTGGGTATCAATGATTATGTTATTACGGACAATCGTACTGTAACCTGTACCCTGAGGTGAAAGATCAACTGAACTGTCTCTGTCTTCGGAAGAAGGAGGATACATCTGGATAATGGCTGCATGATAAACTCCATCAAATATGTTTCTCTCAATCAGGGTATCATAGAACCCGCTGGTTACAATCCCTCCTACCCAGTCAATACTGGGATTAGTGCCTGTGTTATAGAGGGTATTCTTATAAATATGGACATTCTGTGCCTCTTCTTTAGGATAAGCTTCTCCATAGCCTATCAGCCAGATTCCAGGGCCATAAGTGTGATAGATAGTATTGTTATATACCTCAACATCGTTGACGACACCTGTTGTTTTCTCAATCTGAATTCCAGAACCGCCTGCACTCCAGTGATAAAAGGAATCTATTACGTTATCATGGAATTTTACGTGATTTGAGTTCCAGACTCTAAGACCGCTGTTTGTCCTGCAGGTGATTCTGTTATTCCAGGCTTCTACATTCAGGCAATCGATGGCAAAAAGACCGTCATGTCCCAGTTTATACACTCTATTATTATAAAACTTGATATTGGAGCCTCTTTCTACTCTTAACCCGTCTCCATGCCCGTCGTGCATATACATACCATGAGCGTCTACGTTTTCAGCGTCAAGGAATTTGATCATATTGTAATATCCTTGCCCTTTCTTTTTATCTTCGTTCTTGTCATGGTTTCCATTTATTTCAAACCCTTTTATAGTGACTCCATAGACTCCAGTGCTGTCCATCTGTGTTATCATAGGCTTACTCACTGGCCAGTTTGCATTGTCCTCGAGTTTTACTACAGCCGTAGTGTCTCCTTCTAATGTTGTATTATTTCCGATTAGAATACTATCGGAGATAACGTATGTATTCGGACCTTTCAAATGAACGGTTGAAAACTGCGGATTTTTTGCAACGTATTCAAGAGCTTGATTTATCTCTACCTGGTCATCTTTTCCATCGCAGTTAAAATCTCCACTCCCATTTCCTGCTACATACACAGTATTGTTTGACGTCTTAGGGGGAATGTTGAACTCTATAGTATAGAAGATGAGTACTCCCAGTGCAATCAAGAATATCAGAATTGCAGTGGAAAGCCCTATTTTTTTCCAGTTTTGCCTTAAGTACGTCAGATATTTTTCGTTCATTTTATTCCTTACTTTTAATTATAAATTTTAGTCTTGAAACACTCTTGAAAGCGAGTTACTGGATCGAATTTGGAAAATAAACTTGACAAAGATTAATATTCTTGAATACAGTTATTGTTAATGAACTTACTTTTTATCTCCTGCATCTAGAGCACCTTTAAAATGCTTAAGAACGCAGGGCTTTGACCTGGCTTTAATAGAGAGAGCAAAGCAAATAAACTGATAGGTCCTCTTATCTATCATCCTTTTTTCGGAGCAAAGCTGATCAATTTCGTCCAGCTTCTGGGTAAACTCTGGAAAAAATTCTTCAAGCAATTTCATTTCGGTGTTTCCTTTTTCCATATGGTTTTGGCTTAAACTGTTAAGACAATATCCGTACTATGATTTTTATATTTAAGGATTAGTTCAAATCAATTTGAACTAATCCAAATTCCACAGAATTATATTCTGTAACTTGATGATACTATAGTAATGTGCCAACTTCTCTGTAAAATTCAAAATATTAGTAAGTTTGTGGCTTGAGAATCCAATATTGAAAGGAATCCAACATTAAAAGAACTGAATTATATTCAGTATAGAAAATTTGACTTTGAATTTACAGAAAGTCCAGGACACTGTCAGATACAAAATAGAGAAATGTTAAAAGCGATAAACGGCAAAACAAAAAAATGATTGAATCTAATAAGTCATCAAAAAATAACAATTAAACCATAAAAATTAAACCGATAATAATTAAACCATAAAAATTAAACCGATAATAATTAAACCATAAAAATTAAACCATAAAAATTAAACCATAAAAATTAAACCATAAAAATTAAACCAGAAAAACTAAACCAGAAAAATTAAACCAGAAAAATTAAATCAGAAAAATTAAATCAGAAAAATTAAACCAAAAATTTAACAAATAATGATTAAACCAATAACAATTAGATAAGATTCAATTCCATCTCATAACATCTTTTGTCACCACAAATGTTTTTCGTTTCCTTTATTATTCGAAAGCCCAATTTCTCATATAGTTTAACAGCAGAAGTATTATTTACGCTTACATACAATAATATCGAAGACACTTTGTTTAATTTCATTTCCTGGATACTTTCTTTTAATAACTTCTCACCAAAACCCTTCCTTCTAAAGCTCTTATCTACTGAAATCGAACAAATTACTGATATTTTCTTGAAACCTTTTAAGGAGGGGATTAATCGGATATAGTATGTCGAGTAACCTACTACTTGATCCTGACTCTTAATTACATAAAAAATTTTCCTGAGTTTTTTTGAATATTTTATAAGTTCATTCTGTCCTTGATTTTCAAATCCTTCTTCTTGAATTCTAAACACTTCAGGAAGCATAACATCCTCTATAGGCATCACGCTTTCCTTTTCCGTCTGTTTCCAATTCCTTATAAGAAAAGCTCCAATAGCATCTCGTATCAGTCTCTTAAAATATATTAAATACATAATGGGTTTAATGCAAATTTTTGAGAGGCTCATAAGATCACTTACTTGGTGAATTATGCTGTTAATGAAGTTTTCAAAGACAATTCTAATTATTGCTGGAAGATTGTCCCTAATTATATTTCCATTTTTATCTTTCACTAGATAAACATCTGTATCAGCACTACATATAAATAAACAAAGAAGATTACAAGAAAATATCCTGTATGGGACTGTTATTCCATCAATATTAGGCACTATTCAAATCTATAATATAACTATGATTGTTTTCAACCCAGAACGTAATCGAATTATCCTGTTCTATGTTGTAATCAAGGAATTTTCCAGATGTTTTGTCGTAAACCTGAGTATCTCTTCCAGCTTTTACGTTTACGTTTACAAATGCAATGCCACCATTTGTGTGTGCATCAAAAAGAACAGAGTTTTCAGTATATTGCAGGTTTTCAAAACTGGCATCATATGTGTTTCGACTTACTTGGCCGTACTCGTGAAAAGACACTATGGGCATATTATTTGACTCATAGTTATCTACCCAATTTCGAAACTTTGAGCGACTAATTGAATATTTTACGGCCGGGTCCAGATCAAGTTCGTGGGTAAAAACAGGGTGTACCATGCCTGCTAAAGATGCTGTTTCCCACCATTCCCAGGTATTATCTTCCAGACTTCCAATATATTTTTCCGTATGAATTCCCGAGTCTCCGTTTCTCCAGAGCATCCCTAAGTTTTCATATGCATAATGAGCATGCAGAATATTATCTCTGTTTCTCATGGAGCACCAACTTGTCGGTTTTTGCCCAATTACTTCGTACACGTATAGATATCCTTCATTCATTATCTTGTAAGCTTGTTCTAGCGGAAAACTATTCAATTCTTTAGAGTAATGTACACCTACATCCCAAGACTCATTAATGACCAGACTGCGCAAGTATTCACGGTCTTCTTCACTGTATTGTTCAAGGAGTTCTATATCGAACCATATTGTTCCTTTGTTTTTCTTGCTATTAAGGTAGCGTATTCCCTGTTCGGTCGTATTTCTAAAATGCGGGCCATCAATTCCGAAAGGCAGCATTCTATTACTTCCAATTGCAGTTATGAGCTTTCTGTCTACAATCTGGCTTATACTATATATATCAACATCGAGATAGGTTCCTTTGCCAAGTACAAAAGAAGTGAACTTTATGTACCCATTTGAAATATCCACATACGGTAATCTCTGCCTGTCGGTATTATAAAAAGGTGTTACTATACAGTTGCCATCTTTTGCAAAAATCGTATTTGTTTTATTTTGCCCATCAAACATAATTGCAAAATTTGACCTTTCTCCAGTGTTCTCAAAGGATATGGATTCGCACCTTATGTTCCCGGAAGGATCTTTAAAATAACTTTCTAATATAATATTGTTATTTATTTTATGGAAGATCAACTTCGAACCCGGTGTATTAAGCTCAACAAAGCTTTGTGGGTCATCCATCTTTAGATCTATTGAGATTTGGTAAGTGCATTTAACCATTGGCACAAAACTACAAATGTACAGTGATCCAATCTGTCTTGGCTGCTCTGTATAGTGAATTAGTGGGATAGAAGCAGCATCACAGAATCTATAAGTTTCTGAAGATTTAACTAAATCTGCCGTATATCCATTTACTCCGGATTCTAAAACAGTGTCTGCAACCGGAAACAAACTATACGGACATGAACAGGAATCTCTTCTTACTTTATACTGTAGTGCTTTTAAGGTATTAAAAGAAATTTCTGACTTAAGCATTCCATAAATTGCAGAGTATAATTTGTCATAAATCTTATTACCCTGAAGTTTTGCGATAAAAACATTTTTCGGAACACTTTTAGATTTGGAGTAATTTTGTGAAAATAAGGTGAGAATGCCTTGATTGATATTCTCATGAACTTTTGAAGTATCCTTACAGGAGAAAGCTTCAGTTCCTCCAATAAACAAACTACCAAATATAAACGGTATTAGAAAAAACTTTTTTAGGTGACTACGGCTGTTCACTAAACCACCACACCAATTTTGCATTATTTTTAACCAAACTTGATATTCCTTAATTAATGTCCGTCTGAACAGCCTTTTAAGCTCGAAACATTATCGCATGATATTTGTACTCGTAATACATTGAACGTACGCAGATCATTCTAAAACCATGCTTACTTGCAATTTTCTCTACTGTGTAAGGATTGTGGGCAAATCCAAGAATATCTTTTGGACGGTTTCTCAGACTTGACGATATTGCAGTCCTAAACTCGAAACCTGTTTTACATAAAATTTTGAGGCCGTTTGCATCTTGTGAGAATAGTCCTATCTTCCATAATGGATACAAGCGGGAGTCCAGAATATCAAAAAGTACAATTTTACCATCTTCATTCAGATACTTTGATGCGTCAGAGATAAATTTATCAATTTCCTGAAATGTCAAGTACTGAATTACACCGGCTGCAGTTATTCGATCAAAAGAAGAGTTCAGTTTCTCCCAGAGAGTTTGATGGTCAGCAAGAATCAGATCTATATTTTGGCACTTTTTTTTCTTAATCCTTTTACTAGCTTCTTCTAGCATAGATTCAGAAAAATCAACTCCTACAAGCTGCTCATACTCCGGAGCATAGTAAGTCAGGAGTTCTGCGGCCCCGCATCCAAAGTCAAGAAGTCTTTTACCTCCATCAAGGTGAAACAGTTTTTCCCTTGCCTCCATAGAAAGAAATTCCTCAGACGAATATCTGTGCCCTCCATGTTTCTTATCTTTAAAAAAATCTTTCCAGACATTTGATCTTGACATGTTTTTCGGACTCCTAAATCTTGCTCTTTTCTATACCTCTTCTCAGGCAATCTGTTGTAACTTCCAGGTTAACTGTTTTTTAGCTATTTGTTGAACTGATGCGAGTTGCAAAAGAAATTAATATATCTTGAATTTACACATATGCGCATAAATATATATATTTTTCTAATTTGATTCTGAGATTAGTATCATAAATTGTCAAAAAATTAAAGTTTTGTTTTTACCTGTAAAAACTTGAACGTGGCCGTCTATCCTCCTGAAATGCATACCTCTTAATACTCATCTAAACATTTTTAACATAATATATAAATTTTGTTTCATATTTATTCGAAATAAATACCCAAAATTTTCACTAGATCTCAAATTTGAACGTAATGTATAGACTAATTGTCCATTGCATATTAAACATTGTCTATTTTATTGGATTCAATCAAATCGATATTGAATTCAATAGCATCTCTTTCAAAACTAATGAATGAAATTTTTTAAGTTTTTATGATAGGTTGCACGTGGAAACATATCCCACCACTATGGATCTAAGTCAACAGTTTATATATGTCATATTTTACTTGTGTGAACACAGTAGCTATCAGGAAGTTCTTTGTAAGTTTTAAAAAAAATATTATAACTTTAATAAAATCACGTTGCTTTCTGGTAAAAAAGATATTTCTATTAAAAATGGAAAACAAAGTTTATGATAATTACAAAAAAATATAAAAGTAAAATTAAAAACTTTAGTAAATTTAAAAGTTCTACCTGTCTCTGTTTGCCGATATCGTATTCTGCTTTGTCGAGTTTTACTTTTATACTTTCAATTTCTTGTTAAATTATTTAAAATAAATACTAACCAGATCGATTCCTATGATCGAGAATATCCCAAGGGAAATAATAAAGGATCTGCAAACGGTATGCCAGTTGCATGATGAAGCTGTCTGTAACCATGACAAATGTAGGGAGTTCAGCGAAAACTTATCCGCACTTTTGATCCGGCTTGAAGATCTCAAGTTCTACCGGATGGCTGACAGACTCATGAGCGTTCTCCTGAACTGCAAGCCAAAAGAGGCTTCTCACTGTGAAAAAGCTAACCTTGTTGGAGCGATGATGAAAGAGATAACAAAAGATGCTAAGAAAGCAGCCGGAAAATGAAATTGAAGATTCCTGATTCCATAGGCTATTTAAATCCTATAGGTTATTTAAATGCACCCCGATCAAGTACATGATTTACTTGATTTTCCATTTCAGCTTTAGAAAGTTATATATTCTCAAGTTCAATGTTTATTTATATGATTAATGAAAAAAATATCCAGCTTTCCAAGGCACTGAGCGAAGATACAAGATACAGGATAATCAAGGCTTTTCTTGAGGCTGAGCGCAAATACAAGGCGAATGAATCCGATGACTGTAAAGGAGAGCTATGCGCCTGCGAGATCCCTTAACTCATTGGTAGAACACAGTCCAATACCTCAATGCACCTTGCAAAATTGCAGGACTGGGGAATAATTAAAGTAAGAAAAGAAGGAAAAATGAGACTCTATTCGATAAAAACGATAAAATCAGGAAGCTTCTGGAAGTTCTTGAAGAATAATTTACATCATTGTTTCTATTAAAACTTAAAAATTATTCAGTATGAAAAACTATGACATTATGAAATCCTGATCTTGTGAAATTATATCATGAAGTCATAATTTCATGAAATCGAATCATGAAGCCATAATTTCATGAAATCGAATCATGAAGCCGTAATTTCGTGAAATAGTAATATCATAAATTACATCCCGTGAAACTATAATAACAAAACCATATTGGTCTGAATTATAATCTTATGAAAAATTCATTGAGATGTTTTTTAAGACAGGATTCCAGCAACATTGATATCTTCTCACATGAGAAAATGAGTTTTGTTTACCGTTTTCAGGCAGTTACTTATATCTTTCAAGATTCGCTCTTTCCTGCAGAGTTAAAAAACTGTAGTGTTGAGATTTTAAGGCACGGATCAGGATTTTAATGTTGTCGAGAGCTTTTCCTCCGGTATTGAACTTGCAGTCCAGGCGTATAGATGTGTTTGACATATCTACGAATTCCCAGGGATGGACAAAAATGACAGGAGATTCCCAGCACTTGAGTAGCGGGAGAAAAAATCCAGGAGGCAGTCTTACAAATGAAGAAGTAATCGTCGCAGGAATCCTTATTATTTTGCCTTCAATTTTACT
>Ga0074193_1002095_pt1 | contig 19813 bp, 16 predicted proteins | sample EPASupsiteHSE605_FD_64523 | JGI IMG/M metagenome (GOLD analysis project Ga0074193, IMG submission 64523) | Bioremediated contaminated groundwater from EPA Superfund site, New Mexico - Sample HSE6-05 | ecosystem: Environmental > Aquatic > Deep subsurface > Groundwater > Contaminated ... | reverse complement strand
CTACGTTTGCACCCGTTGCATGCGCAGCGGCAATGTAACCCGCGCTGTGTAATTCGTCGGTTATTATTTCATGTATATAAGTAAAAGCGCTGCTTTCCTTTGTGAAAAGCGGCGCTTTTGCTGTTTTGAACGGCGTACTCAATATAAATTATATACTGGAAAAAGGGACTTAAACGTGCTATGATAATCAAAACAAAGGCAGGTGTTACAAATGGCAGCAGAATATTCGGTTTTGCTATCTCAGCTCGTAAAGGAACATGAGCTTAGTATAGTCCATGTCTCGGAAGACTACGAAAAGGCGAGAATATACAGTATGGCGGTCGGAAGGCCGGGACTTCAGTTCGCAGGCTTTTTTGAGTATTACGATCCCGAACGCATGCTTGTTTCTGGAAAGCAGGAGCATACCTATCTCGAAAGGCTCGACCCCGAGGCAAGATACAAAGCTGTCGAGGAGCTTGCAAAGCACAGACCCTGCGCCCTTATCGTATGCCATCAGGTCATGCCGCTTGCGGAACTTACAGAGCTTGCCGAAAAATACGACGTCAACGTCTTTACCTCTGAAATGGACACCTCCGAATTTATGGCCCAGCTCATAGGTTCGCTTCATGTCCACCTTGCCCCGCGCAAAACGATACACGGAGTTCTGGTCGAGGTTTACGGCGAGGGACTTCTTATCACGGGAGACAGCGGCATAGGCAAGAGCGAAACGGCGTTGGAGCTTATTAAACGCGGACACCGGCTGATTGCCGACGACGCGGTGGAAATAAGAAGGATAGCGCAGAACAATCTTGTCGGAGAAGCTCCGGCCCTTATTCGGCACTACATGGAATTTCGTGGAATAGGCGTTGTTAACGCGCGCTTTATTTACGGCGTAGGGGCGGTCAAATCGTCGCAGACGATACACCTTGTGGTAAACCTTGAAAACTGGGATGAATATAAACCCTATGACAGGCTCGGCGTGGACTCCGAAAGCACCGAGATACTCGGCGTTGAAGTCCCCTGTGTGACTATTCCCGTCCGCCCGGGACGAAACCTTGCCGTCATTCTGGAGCTTGCCGCGATGAACAACCGCCAGAAGAAGCTCGGCTACAACGCGGCGGAGGATCTGGAGCGTATGCACGACCAGAGCATCGACAATAATCTGTTCTGAGTTTCGAACGAACCGATTTATTAAGGAGCGTTTATGGAAGATTTCGGTCTCCTTACAAGAGAACTGAGGGCAGCCCTGCCTGAGCTCGAACTGCGAGAAAACGAGCCGATGAAGGCGCACTGCTCTTTTAAGATCGGCGGCGATGCCGCCGCTATGGCGCTGCCCTCGTCAATCGGAGAGACGTCGGAACTTTGCCGTTTCCTTCGCATGAGAGGCGTAAAACCGCTAGTAATCGGCAACGGGACAAATCTTCTTGTAACGGACTCGCCGCTGCGCCGCTTTGTCATCAAGATGTCCGACGGCATGAGTGCCTTTGAAAGGCGGGGGGAAACGGAAATATATGCGCTTAGCGGCATAAGTCTTGCGAGGCTTGCCACGGAGTGCGCGCACCTTTCGCTGACGGGGCTCGAATTTGCCCACGGTATTCCCGGAACGCTCGGCGGAGCCGCGAGCATGAACGCGGGCGCTTACGGCGGCGAGATGAAACAGGCGGTACGCTCTGTCACCTTTCTGGACGAAAACCTCGTTTTGCGCGAGAAATCCGGCGATGAGCTCGCCTTTTCCTACAGGCACAGCGCCTTCTCGGATACTGAGGATGTAATCCTCGGCTGCGGGCTTTATCTCGAAAAGGGCGGCGAGGCCGAGATACTCGGCAAAATGCGTGAGCTTTCCGAAAAACGGAGAGCTTCTCAGCCTCTTGAAAAGCCCTCCGCCGGAAGCACCTTCAAAAGGCCCAAGAATGGCTATGCCGCGGCGCTCATTGAGGAAGCGGGGCTCAAGGGCTTCGCAATCGGCGGAGCGCAGGTCTCGGAAAAGCACTCAGGCTTCGTGATAAACCGGGGCGGCGCGAGCTTTGATGATGTAATCGCTCTGATGGAGTATATTAAGGAAACAGTCTACAAACGCATGGGGATAATGCTGGAACCCGAAGTCAAGATTATCGACAACGGCTGAAAGCGCAGGAAGGGGAGCCTTGCAATGGAGTTTCTGATCATATCGGGTCTTTCGGGAGCGGGAAAATCCCGCACGGCGGACATACTGGAGGACCTTGACTATTACTGCGTCGACAATATGCCGATCGCTCTGATACCGAAGTTCGCGCAAATCTGTCTTGCAGCCGGAGAGCGCTATGAAAAGGTCGCGCTCGTCACCGACATACGGGAGAGAGCAAATTTCGACGAGCTTTTTGAGGTTCTCGACGGACTCTGGGACCTCGGCTGTGATTACCACATACTGTTCGTGGAGGCCGACCCCGCCAACATAGTAAAGCGGTATAAGGAAACGCGAAGGCGCCATCCGCTCGCCGTTCCCGGGGTTTCGATTGAGGACGCGATAGTCAGCGAAGTCAAGCTCCTCGCGCCCGTCAGGGAGAGGGCGGACTATGTTATCAATACCTCAAACCTTACTATAGCTCAGCTCCAAAGCGAGATATACCGTCTGTTCGTGGGCGAGGACTCAAGGAGAAAACTTGTCGTCAACGTGATGTCCTTCGGATATAAATACGGTATACCGCTTGAAAGTGATCTCGTTTTTGACGTAAGGTTCCTGCCGAACCCGTTTTATGTTGCGGAGCTTCGGGAGCTGAACGGGCTTGACGAGCCTGTGAGACACTTCGTTTTTCAAAACGAAGTTACAAAGGAATTTATGGAAAAGCTTGAGGATATATTGAAATTCCTGCTGCCTCTATATGTTGAAGAGGGAAAAATGAGCCTTTCCATCTCGATAGGCTGTACCGGAGGACACCACCGCTCCGTCGCGATTGCTAAGGCTCTCGCCGATTACATCGAGAATCTGGGCTACGCCGCGCAGAACATCAACAGGGACATCCAGAAATAGCGCTGTTCATATCGGCACAGGCTTAATAAAAGCTGCGGTGAAGGTGAGGTTCTTATGGTAAAGCAAAAAACAGAGCCTTCGGTCGTCGTAATAGGCGGCGGCACGGGACTTTCAAATATGCTGAGAGGGCTGAAGTTTAAGACCTGCAAGCTGACCGCAATCGTCACGATGGCGGACGACGGGGGCAACTCCGGAACGCTGCGGGACGAGCTGGGAATGCCGCCCCCGGGAGATGTGCGAAACTGTCTTCAGGCGTTGGCGAATACGGAGCCGACCATGGAGCAGCTTTTAAGCTACCGTTTTTCGGAGGGCGTGCTCAAGGGTCAGAGCATGGGCAACCTTTTTCTTGCCGCGCTCAACGATATTTCAGGTTCCTTCTATGAAGCCGTGAAAAAAATGAGCGAGGTGCTTGCAATTACGGGAAGAGTGCTTCCCGTAACGACCGAGGATGTGCGGCTCATGGCTTTATTTGACGACGGTACGGAGGTTTTCGGCGAGTCGAAAATAACGGAGCACAAAAAAAACACCGACAGGCGGATAACAAAGGTTGCGCTCATCCCCGAAAACCCTCCCGCTCTGCAGGAGAGCCTTGAGGCAATCAGGGGCGCGGAAATGATAGTTCTCGGTCCGGGAAGTCTTTATACAAGCATCATCCCGAACCTTCTGACGGAAGGCGTCGCGGAGGCTATCGAAAAATCCGAGGCCGTAAAAATCTATGTGCTTAACGTGACTACTCAGGACGGCGAAACGGAGCACTACACGGCTTCCGACCATGTGAAGGCGCTTTTCGCCCACTCGGGAAGAAAGCTCTTCGACTATTGCCTGTGCAACAGCGCTCCGCTTCCTGAAGATATTGCTCTTCGCTACAGCGAACAGGGCGCTTCCCAGACCTCTGTTGACCTGGAGGAGCTTGAAAAGCTGAACGTTGAAACGATACTCTGCCCGATGCTCGACAGCAGGGGAGGGCTTGCCAGGCATAACCCGCAGCTTCTCGCGGACAAGATAATGAAGCTGTACAGAGATAAATCGCCGACCAGGATTTTCGGCTGATACTTTCGAAAAACATTTCAAGGGGGGGTGAGTGCGTGTCTTTTTCTTCGGATACAAAAGCCGAGCTGTGCAAAACGCCTTTGCAGAAGCACTGCTGCGCCCTGGCGGAGGCCTACGGCATATTGCTCTACTGCAATATGTTTACGGCAGACGAGATTAGGATCGTGACCTCCAGCGCCCCTCTTGCGGAGCGCCTGCCCAGACTTTTCAAAAAGGCCTTCGGCATAGGGTTCAACTCCGCGCCGTCCGCCGATGCGAAGGGAAAACAGGCTCTGACGATTACGGGCCGGGAGAACATACGCCTCATTTTTGCGGCTTACGGCTTTGAGGCAAAGGGCATACTTGCCCACCACATAAATCTGGGAGTGCTTGAAAACGACTGTTGCAAGGCAGCTTTTCTTCGCGGAGCCTTCCTTGCTGGCGGAAGCATAACAAACCCCGCAAAAAGCTATCATCTCGAGCTTGTGACCGACCACTACAACGTTAGCCGCGAGACCTTTTCAATATTGCTGGAGCTGGGCTTTTTTCCGAAAGACGCCGCCAGAAGCGGAAATTACGTCATCTATTTCAAGCAGTCGGAAGCAATCGAGGACTTTTTCACACTCCTGGGCGCGCCCGTTTCCGCAATGGAGATTATGTCCGCAAAGGTTGAAAAGGATATGCGCAACGCAGTCAATAGGCGCGTCAACTGCGACAGCGCCAATGCCGATAAGATAGTTCTCGCGGCGCAGGAGCAGCTCGACGCCATAAGGCGCATTGAGCGCACAACGGGGCTGGACGAGCTTCCGGACAAGCTCCGCGAAGCGGCGCTTCTGCGCATCGCGAACCCCGAGGCGAGTCTTACGGACCTCGCAGCGCTTGCAATGCCTGCGGTAAGTAAGTCCTGCATCAGCCACAGACTGCGCAAGCTCACGGAATTTCACGGATAATTACCGACTAAAAAGAGGAGTGTAAGCAATGTCGTTTGTCCATCTTCACGTCCACTCGGAATTCAGCCTGCTCGACGGCGCCTGCCGCGTTGAGAGCATGGCCGAGTGCGCAAAAAATCTGGGACAGACTGCGCTTGCCATAACGGACCACGGCGTCATGTACGGTGCGGTGGCTTTTTATAAGGCTGCGAAAAAGGCCGGCATAAAGCCGATAATCGGCTGTGAGGTCTATGTCGCGCCCCGCGGAATGACCGACAGAGAGTATGGCTCCGACAGCGGCTATTCCCACCTCATACTGCTGTGCAAAAACGAAACCGGCTACCATAATCTCTGCTACCTCGTCAGCGCGGGCTATACCAGCGGCTTCTATGTCAAGCCGCGTATCGACTGGCGACTCCTGCACGAGCATTCGGAGGGACTTATCTGCCTTTCGGGCTGCATAGCGGGAGAAATTCAACAAAAAATAATCAAGGGTGACTATCAGGGAGCGAAAAACCGCGCCGTGGAGCTCAGCGAGCTTTTCGGCAAAGACGGGTTTTATCTCGAGCTTCAGTCCCACGGCATACGAGAGGAACGTATCGCCGCCGAGGGGCTCGTTAAGCTGTACCATGAAACGGGTATACCTCTTGTGCTGACAAACGATGCGCACTACCTTAAAAAAGAGGACGCGCGCTATCAGGATGTCCTTATGTGCATCCAGATGGGAAAATCCGTCGACGACCCCGACCGAATGAAGTTCGAGGGAAGTGAGTTCTACCTCAAGTCCGAAGCCGAGATGCGCGGGATTTTCCCCGAATTTCCCGAGATTTCCGAGGCCGCGGACAACACAAACGCCATTGCGGATATGTGCAGCTTCGATTTCGAGTTCGGACACTATCACCTGCCGACTTTTCCGCTGCCGATAGGCGAAACTGACGGCTTTGAATACCTTCAAAAGCTCTGCGACGAGGGCTTTGAAAAACGCTACGCGCACGTTTACAGCTTCGATAACGCTGAGGAGGAGCTGAAAAAGCTCCGCGCACAGCTCCGCTACGAGCTCGACATGATACACAAAATGGGCTTCACGGACTATTTTCTCATAACCTCGGACTTCATCGGCTACGCCAAAGCGCAGGGCATACCGGTCGGTCCCGGCAGAGGCTCGGCGGCGGGCAGTTTGGTTTCCTACTGCCTCAATATCACGGACGTCGACCCGATTAAATACAGCCTGTTTTTCGAGCGTTTTCTCAACCCCGAGCGCATATCCATGCCGGATATCGACATCGACTTCTGTGTCGAGCGTCGGGGAGAGGTCATCGAATACGTAACGCGCAAATACGGCTCGGATCATGTCGCGCAGATAGTGACCTTCGGCACTATGGCCGCAAGGGCGGCAATACGTGACGTCGGACGCGCGCTGGGCGTCAGCTATGCCGAGTGTGATAATGTTGCAAAGCAGGTGCCGATGTCGCCCGGAATCACGCTCGACGAGGCGATTAAGCTCTCAAGACCTCTCCGCGAGATGTATGAGAGCGACGACCGCATAAGGGACCTTATCGACACAGCGAAAGCTCTAGAGGGTATGCCGCGCCACGCTTCGACCCACGCGGCGGGCGTTGTCATCTCGGGCAAGCCGGTGTATGAATATGTCCCTCTTGCGAAAAACGACGAGTCTGTCGTCTGTCAGTTCCCGATGACAACGCTCGAGGAACTGGGTCTTCTCAAAATGGACTTTTTGGGGCTGCGGAACCTTACCGTTCTGGAGAGAGCAAATCAGCTCGTCCGAAAAAAAACCCCCGATTTCGACGTGGCGAATGTAGCGGACGACGATAAGGCCACCTTTGAAATGCTCGCGCAGGGACGAACCGAGGGCGTGTTCCAGCTTGAAAGTGCCGGCATGACCTCTGTCTGCACGGGGCTGAAGCCGCGCTCCATAGAAGATATAACGGCGGTCATCGCGCTCTACCGCCCGGGACCAATGGAAAGCATACCGCGTTTCATTGAATGCAGCTCAAATCCGCAGAAGATACGCTACAAACACGAGCTTCTGCGAGACATTCTCGAGGTCACCTACGGCTGCATTGTCTATCAGGAGCAGGTCATCGAGATTTTCAAAAAGCTCGCGGGCTTCTCGCTCGGACAGGCGGACATGATACGCCGTGCGATGTCCAAAAAGAAGGAAAAAGAAATCAAAAAGGAGAGGGACTCCTTTATATACGGCGATCCTGAGAGAAACATCGCCGGCGCCGTCGCAAACGGCGTGCCCGAGGCTGTCGCGGGCAGCATCTACGACGAAATACTCGATTTTGCGAACTACGCCTTCAACAAGGCACACGCGGTGTCTTACGCGATAGTTGCCTACCGCACGGCCTATATGAAGCTCCATTACTCGCGCGAATACATGGCGGCGCTTTTGTCCTCCGTGCTGGACAGCTCCGCAAAGGTCGCCGAGTATATCGCGGAGTGCAGGGAGTGGGGAATTAAGCTCCTGCCGCCAGACGTCAACGAATCGGAGGCCGATTTCACGGTCTCGGGAGAAAATATACGCTTCGGACTCGTCGCAATCAAGAACATCGGACGCGGCTTTATCACCGCCCTTGTAGAATCGAGAGAAACCGAGGGAACCTTCAGAAGCTTCGATGATTTCTGCCGCAGGCTTTACGGAAAAGACCTCAACCGCCGCGCAGTCGAGAGTCTGATACGCGCGGGCGCCTTCGACAGCCTCGGTTACAGGCGCAGCCAGCTCATGCGGGTCGTCGACAGGGTCATTGACGGCGTGAACGATGCCGCGCGGAAAAATATCGACGGTCAGCTCGACCTTTTCTCGATGGGACAGGAAAACGGAGAAACCCCGAAAACCACGGAAACGGAGCTGCCCGATATTCCTGAATTCACAGCGGGCGAGCTTATGGCAATGGAAAAGGAAACCACGGGGCTGTACCTCACGGGACACCCGATGGACGAATACCGCACAGCCGCAAGGCGCGCGGGAGCCGTGCCGATTGCCGCTATAATGTCCGATTTTTCGCAGGAGAGCGGGCCATCTTCCTTTTCTGACGGTCAGTTTGTGACGCTTGCGGGAGTGATAGCCTCGTCAAAGACAAAGACGACGAAGAATAACAGCCTAATGGCGTATATCCAGCTTGAGGACGCTACGGGCACGATGGAGCTTATCGCTTTCCAGCGCGTTCTGGACATAAGCGGCGGATATATCAAGGAAAACGCTCCTATAGTCGTAAAAGGGCATATTTCCGTCCGCGATGAAAAAGAGCCGCAGCTGATGGTCGAAACTCTGCGTCCGATGACGGATATCGAGCCGCTGAACCGCGCGGAAATGCCGAGAGAGGAAAAAACGCTCTGGCTGAAAATCCCCTCAAAGGACGACCCCAGACTCTCGAAGATTGAGAAAATACTTGTAATGTTTGAGGGCGAGGAGCGCATGATAATATACTGCGAGGACACAAAAAAGCGAATGTCTGCGAGATGCTTCATACATGCTTCGCTCGTGAAGGAACTGAAGGAAATTCTGGGCGAAGACAACGTCGTTGTAAAGTGAAGACGCTTCCGCATTAAACAGTCAATCTTACAGGAGGGAATATATGAAAAGTTTTGTCTATTACAACCCCACAAAAATAATCTTCGGCGAAGGCGCGATCGGAAAGCTCGCATCGGAGCTTAAAAACTGCGGGGACAACGTCCTTTTGGCCTACGGAAAGGGCGCGATAAAAAGAGAGGGCATCTACGACGCCGTTATTAAAATCCTTGCCGACAGCGGCAAAAAGGTGACCGAGCTTCCGGGAATAATGCCGAATCCGACAGCGGCGAAGGCGCGCGAGGGAATTGACCTCTGCAAGCGGAACAAAGTCGACTTCATCCTCGCTGTGGGCGGCGGCAGCGTCATCGACTGCTGCAAGGCAATTGCCGTCGGTGCGCTCATAAAAGAGGATTTCTGGGACGTGCTGTACACGAAAAGAAAGCTTGCCGGAAAAGCGCTCCCTATCGGAACTGTGCTGACGATGGTCGGAACGGGTTCCGAAATGAACGGCAATGCAGTCATCACGAATGAGGAAATCAAAATCAAGGCGGGTTTTTATTCGCCGGCCGTTTTCCCGAAATTTTCGATACTTGACCCGACCTACACCTACAGTCTGCCGACGTACCAGATGGTGAGCGGCATCTGCGATATAATGAGCCACCTTATGGAGCAGTATTTCAGCGGAAAGGACGACAACGTTTCGGACGACCTGAACGAAGCACTGATGAAGAGCATAATAAAAAACACCCGTGTCGCCGTGAAAAAGCCGCAGGACTACACCGCCAGAAGCAATATCATGTGGGGCTCGACGGTTACGCTCAACGACACCGTCGGTGTCGGGAAAACGCAGGACTGGGAGGTCCACCAGATTGAGCACCAGCTCGGAGCCTATTACGATTGCGCTCACGGTATGGGGCTTGCAGCGGTCTCCGCCTCATATTACAGGCACGTTTATAAAAACGGGCTTCACAAGTTCAGACAATTCGCCGTCAATGTGTGGGGCGTCGACCCGAAGGGCAGGACCTCAGACGAAGTCGCGCTTGAGGGTATTGCCCGCCTTGAAGCGTTCTTCAGGGAGATCGGCGCAACGACGTCTCTGCGCGAGCTCGGAATTCCGGATAAGTCGAAGCTCGGCGAGATAGCCGAAAGCACCAATCTATTGAAGGCCGGATTTAAGACTCTTACGCACGAGGATGTGAAAAACATACTCGAAGCAAGCTTCTGATATAATGCAAATAGCCGCCCGTCAGGGCGGCTATTTTGATTTCATAATGAGGGTCAGGCGGTGTAGCCCGCTGATGTGTCGATACTTATTGTACTCGTTGCCGCGGTCCAGCCGACGCCGAAGTTGATTGCCGAGCCGAGGTCGCGAAGCCTAAAGTAATTGAAGCCCCCTATGTTGTAGGATTTGAGGCTTATGAGCTTCCCGTCGAGATAAACTTTGAATGAGGAGGCAACTGCCTCCGCGTCCGCGGAGCTTCCGGAAACGGTCATTTCTCCGCCCACGGCCTTGTACGCCGCGCCGGAAGTTAGGACAATCGAACTGTCCGCGCTGTCCCAGTCCACGGCAAATCTCTTTGCGCCTGAGCTGAAAACCATAGCAATATCGCGGAGCTTGAAGTAGTTGCTGCCGTTTATATTGTAAGCCTCGAAAACTGCGGAGGAGCCGTTAACCAGCACGTTTGCGCTTGTCGGGACGGCGGAAACCGGTACCTCGAGCCCAATCTGCTTCCAGAATTCGGCGGCGATGACCCTGTAGCCGGCTTCGGTCGGGTGTATATCTGTCATAACGAGATTATCAGCCGTATCTGCAGCCATAGCCGCCATCGTGTCCACATAGCAGATTGAGGCGCCCTTGTTTCTCGCGGTGACGTCTGTTATTGCTTTTTCTATGTATACGTTGAAGCCCTTCAGAGGAGTGTCGAGGTCGACTCCCGTGAGAGCGGCGGCGACGGGCAGCGGGTCGTAATAGCCCATGACATAGATTTTAATACTCGGGTTGGCGCTGAGAATGTTCTGCAGTATCGTTTCAATGTCGGCTTCGACAGACGGGGCGGTCTTACCGTCGCAGACGCTGTCGGAAAGCTCGGTCAGAAGTTCCCTAAGCTTGGCAGTGTCGGGCAGCTGACCGCTGCCTAAAGTTTTTATATACGCATAGAGCGGAGCGAGAAGGTCGTTTCCACCGATGGTCAGAGTTGCGATTTCGGCGTTTTTGACGAGCTTATAGCCTGAAGATAACTTGTCCTTCAAAACAGACGTATTCACCGCGAGCCGCTTCGCCGTCATGCCCGAGGTGCAGAAATCTTCGCTGAAAGAACCGAGAACTCCTGCCGACCTGAGATCGGCTGCGATAAGGTCGGTGTAGCCACAATCGGAGCAGAGCTCCTTGACTCCGCCGCGCACCCCTGAAGCAACGGAATCTCCGAAGGCGACATAGTCGAGCGATACCGCTCTGCCGCCCGCAAACGCGGGAGTGACGGACAGGACGAGTATTGAAGCGATAAGCAATACTGAAAAAGTAAATTTCGAGGCTTTTTTCATGGTTTTTCCTCCGTTTGGGCTGCCGGAAAGGGCAATACTTAAAATGGCAGACACGGTATACTGTGCCTGCCATCCATATACCATTATGATAAGGACTGATAAAGTAAATCAGTCGCGTTTGCGGCGATAACCGCTTTTTTTATCCGAATACATGCGGCTGTCCGATATGCGACTGTCGGAATCCTGCATAAACTGTTTGAGCTTATCCTCAAAGCTCGCCTCAGCCGGCGGCGCGGAAGAAAACGACTTTGGCGAAAAGCCCGACTGCCGCGGAGAAAAGTCTTTTTGTCGGGGCTGATTTGTCCGCGCCTGAGGCGGACGCTCCTGCTCGGGACGCGGAGCCGGCGCCTCGGCCTTCTTGATTGACAGGTTGATTTTTCCCGTATCGCTTAGCCCTATGACCTTTACCTTGACTGTCTGCCCTTCGGAGACATGGTCATGGACGTCGCTGACATAGGAATTCGCAATCTCGGAAATGTGAACAAGACCGCTGCTGCCGTCCGGCAGCGAGACGAAGGCACCGAATTTTGTTATGCCAGTAACTTTGCCCTCAAAAATTTCTCCCACTGTTGGCTGCATATAAGAGCTTTTTCCTCCTGTTATGTTCGATGAGTTGACTATGTACACGGGTTCAGTTGTTGACGTCGTAAAAAATCTTCTCGCCGGGCTTGACGAGCCCGAGCTTGCTTCTGGCAATATCCTCGATCGTTTCAGGATCGGTGCTGTGATCGATCGCGTACTGGAGCTCGGTATTCGTCTGCAGAACACCGTCGACGCTTTCCTGCAGTTCGTCGCGTGTTTCGCGCGCGTCCGAAACCTGAACCTTCAGCGATACCAGAGATATTCCCGCGTAAATTATGATCGCGAGAATGACGATTTTTGTTAATAGTCCAGCCCGTCTGAACTTCATGGGCATCATCCCTCCCGATGTACGGCGGTTTTGAGGCTTCCTTTAATTTGCTGGCTTTTTTGATAACCCTCATTTTATACCATAAACCGGATTTTTGAAAGAGTTTTTTCAAAAAAACCATGATTTTAATAAGGCAGGCCGCTATAAAATCGAAGGGTATACGCACAATGCCAGCGATTTTGACCGCAAAAGAAACCAGCGCACCGAAAATCGCTAGAAAAGTTGAACTCATCAGAGAAAAATATACCGCCGCACCGATAAGCGCACAGGCACAGATATAAATTCTGGTTTCCCCTTTTCCGGGCGCCATTGCGAGATAAAAAAGAATGAAAAAGCCGCAAATACAGGCCAGTATGTCGCAAAGCACCGTTACCGCAGCGTTTTTTGCACGCAGACGTACAGCCTTAAGCGCGTCATATATTACTCCGAAAACGAGCCCGCCCGCAAAGGAGCAGAAAGCGGTGACGAGCTGGGAGATTACAGGCTCTTCCAAGGCTTATTTGAAAAGGCGCGACCAGAGGTTTCCGCCGGGGGAGGTCTCTTCGTAGCCGAGGTCCGTTATAAGTCCCGTTACGACAAGCTCGCCCGAGTCCAGACTCAGCTTGTCGATGTGCAGCTCGCTTCCGCGGATTATGATATTTCCCTTTGAGGTCTTTGCGACAATCTGCCTGTCATCAAAGCTTTCAACATCGATGACGCCCGAAACGGACAGGCGGGTCCTGTCCTCCATTATCACATTGTGCGGCCGCGGCGAGAGCTTTTCCTTTTCTTCATACAACATAGTATATACCTCCGTTTTAATTGTGGTATATACTATGCGTTCCTGAAACGAGCTATGTTATTAAATAAGAATTCGCGTAGTAAAGCATCTGCGCCTTATCAGCCATTGCGAGAAGCCCGTCGAGCCCCGCGTCAAAATCGCTGTTTTCCCAGAGAAAAGCGCCCATCGCAACGTAGCCTAAGTCCTCCGCGCCCGCGAAGAAGGAGCTGAAAGCGGCTTCATACTCCGTTTTATCCGCGTCTTTACCGGCAATTTTGAAGTTTTCGGACTTAACGCTGCCGCTGTCAATGTCATATTCCTCGTATTTGTACATGAGGCTCTCAAGCGTCAGCACGCCGCCGTCGTTTCCGAAACGGACAAGCTCCGAATAGCTGAAGTCCGCCGCTCCGTTTCCGCTCTGTACGATAAAGAATTTTTTGCCGCTTGCCTTATCCTGCATGAGACGGAAATCGTCGAAGTAGTTTGCGTTCACGATAACCTTGCTCATGTGCTCGCCGCCTAAAGCCTTGCCGACGTCCTCCATGTTTGCGGAAACGCATTCGACCTTGCCGTCGATTATGTCGAAAAACTGAAGACCCATCGCTGCGGATGCGCCGGCGTCGAAAACAAGCATTTCCACACCGCCATCTATATCGAGATCTATGAAGCCGACACCAGAAATGCCGTTATAAAAAGCGTCCGACAGCTCCTGATAATTTTCGGACAGAAAGGCGAGGAAGAGATCAAAGCGCGCCTCGTTATCGACAGCAGAGGAAGCCTGCGACGGAGAGGGAGAGACCGCTTCACCCGCTATGTCGGTCGGCGAGGCGCTTTCAGCTTCCGAAGGAGAGGAGGACGAGCCGCCGGAGAAAAGCCCTGTCTCTGCGCACGAGCACAGCAGGGCAAGCACCAGCGCTATTATTAAAATGGAGTATGTTCTGCGCATAAGGGCCTCCGGAAATAAAATCGTGTCTGAATGGTTAACAGCCTAATTGGTTGCCTAAAGGGAGTACTCCGTATTATAGCACAGGCGGCTCTGCCGGTAAATAAGGCGGAGACAACTGTAGAATTTGTTTCGGATTTGATTTTTTCTCCGGATTATTGTAATCTCTGAACCAAAAGGCACGGCGCGGGTCAATACCCGCGCCGTGCCTTTTGGTCATCTTAATTTGTCAGAGCACCTTGGCAAGAAAGCTCTTAAGTCTTTCGCTCTGAGGATTCTCAAACATGGGAACAGGCTCGTTTTCCTCAACGATTTTGCCCTCGTCCATGAAGATGACGCGAGAGCCGACTTCCTTGGCAAAGCCCATCTCGTGGGTCACGACGACCATCGTCATGCCCTCCCGCGCGAGCTGTTTCATAACGTCGAGCACCTCGCCGACCATCTCGGGGTCGAGCGCACTCGTCGGTTCATCGAAAAGCATCACATCGGGATTCATGCACAAAGCGCGGATGATTGCGATGCGCTGCTTCTGCCCGCCCGAGAGCTGGCTGGGATAGGCGTTGGCCCTGTCCTCAAGCCCGACGCGCTTCAATAGAGCCATAGCCTGCTCTTCGGCCTGCCCTTTACTATTTTTAAGAAGCCTAATGGGTGCCGCCGTCATGTTTTTAAGAACCGTCATATGCGGAAACAGATTAAAGTGCTGAAAAACCATTCCCATCTTCTGGCGGTGGAGATTGATGTCGATTTTCGGGTCGGTTATATCCACGCCGTTAAAAAGGATATGTCCGAAGGTGGGTATTTCGAGAAGGTTCAGGCAGCGCAGGAAGGTGGATTTTCCGCTCCCGGAAGGGCCGATAACCACAACGACCTCGCCCCTGTTGATTTCTGCTGAAATACCGTCCAGAGCTTTGATTTTGTCTCCGTTATAGTATTTTTTCAAATCATTGACACTTATCAACGTGTTATCGCTCACTTGTACGCAACCTCCTTTCAAGCCGTCCGAAGAGCCAGGTCAGCAGCATGACGAGGGCAAGGTAGATTACCGCGATGCCGATTAAGGGCATAAAGGGCTGATAGGTGATAGCCTGAACGGCAATCGCCTGCTTTACCAGATCTTTCAGGCCGATAACGGTCACGATAGACGTTTCCTTCAGCAGGGTGATGAGCTCATTGCCCAGAGCGGGGAGTATGATCTTTACTGCCTGCGGGATGATGATCAGGCGCATTGTCGAGGCATAGCCGAAGCCCAGGGAACGTCCCGCCTCCATCTGCCCGGCGTCAACTGCCATTATGCCGCCGCGTATGATTTCGGATACATATGCGCCGGAGTTTATGCCGAAAGCAAGCACGGCAACACCGACCATGTTTCTGGAGCTTGCGAATATTACAAAGTACATGATGAGCATCTGCACCATCATAGGCGTACCGCGAATAACGGTGATATAGATTTTGCATATCACGTTCAGAACAGACAGCAAAGGGTTAGCCCTGCCGATTTGTCGTTGGTCGTGCGCGGTGCGGATTATGGCGACAAAAACGCCGAGAACCACGCCCAGAACCAGCGCAAACACGGTTACAAGCAGGGTGACTCCGAGGCCCTTTGCAAATAGAAGCCAGCGGTCGCCCGTTATAAAGGCCTGATTGAATTGGTCGACTAGTTTAGTCCAGAATTCCAAGCTGTGTATCTCTCCCCTCATTGAAAAAAGAGGGGAGGCCGCAGGGACCGCCCCTCGTATCAATAGCTGTGTTATCAGCCCGCTGTGATGTATTTGTCGATAATACTCTGTACTGTTCCGTCGGCGATAAGCTCCTTGAGAGCGCTGTTGACAGCTTCGGTAAGAGCGGTGTTGTCCTTGGAAACGCCGATTGCGTAATCCTCGGTAATGAAGGGGGTTTCAAGGATCACAAGACCCTTGTTGGCCTCAACGTATTTCTGGGCGGGAGCGCTGTCGATGACTACGCAGTCAACCTTGCCGTCGACAAGAGCCTGAACAGCTGTCGCGCCGTTTGTGTAAGCGGTAACGTTCTCTTCGCCGTAGCCGCCGTCTTCAACGGAAGCGGCGCAGTAGATGTAGCCGGTGGTTGCTTCCTGGACTCCGATAATATGTCCGGTCAGATCGTCGGCGGAGGCGATGTCGGAGCCCTCCTTAACGATGATGACCTGCTTGCCGGTCGCGTAGGAATCGGTGAAGTCAATATTCTTCTTGCGGTCCTCGGTAACGGTCATGCCGGCCATGGCAATGTCGCTCTTGCCTGTCTGAACGGCTGTGATGACGGCGCCGAAGTCCATATCGTCGACGACCAGCTCAAGTCCGAGCTTTTCGGCAATCTTGGTGGCGATCTCCACGTCGATGCCTTCGTAAGTACCGTCGTCCTTGACCATCTCATACGGAGGGAACGCGGCGTTGGTAGCCATGTGGAGCTTGCCTGTTTCAACTGTTGTAACAGCGGCGGCAGCTTCGGAGGGAGCGGCGGAAGCGGGAACATCGGTTGCGGAGGCGGCTTTCTTCGTGCCGCAGGCCGCGAGCGAAAGCAGCATTGCAAGCGCAAGAACGGCAATTATGACTTTCTTAAAGTTTTTCATTCAGTTTCACCCCATAAAATTAAATAAATATTCGGTTTTCATCCGTGGTTATGATTATATTACGAAGTGGATGATTATTCAAGATGATTTTTGAAATTTCCAATAATTCTGCATAATAGTCAAAAATTTTGAGAGATATATGCACAAATTGCATTTATCTCTCAAATATACGGAATAATTATTCATGATATTTCTTATAATATCGATTTACCGCCGAATTTTTCCGCAAGATCACTGTATTTTTTGCATAATTTGAGCCTCTCGTTTTCCCTGCCTCCGATTGCCTCGACGGATATGGAGGATTCCTCCGCCAGCGGCGAGATACGCACCTTGCAGTTGCCGTCGGCAAGCGTTATCCCGTCCGTAAAATCGGCTCCGGCTTCCCAGAGAACCGAGGACAGTTCACGCATGAGCCTTGCCCTGTTTTCGCAGGATATCTCACGGCACAGACCGACTGAGCCTCTTCCGGACCGCTGCTTTACTTCCGGCGTCGGAGGAGTTCCGGAACAGCCCGCGGCAATAACATCACCTGCTGCCGTCACCGTATCGGGATAAAGCACGGCGCCGCGGCAGACGACGGAGCCGCTTATAACGCAGGCCTCGCCGATATTTCCGCCGTCGATAACGGAATTGACGACTCTTGAATAGGCGCCCACCCGGCTGCCGGAATGAATGACGCTTCTGCCGATAACGGCATCGTGCCCGACAACGGTGCCGCGGCAGATCACACAGGGCGCTATGAGCCGGACGGAGGGAGGAAGCCCGGGCGGAACGAATATACCGGGGGATGGGCAATTGCTTTGCGCGGGCTTAATTTTCAACTTTCCGTCCAGAGCATCAATGCAGCAGCGCAGATAGCTTTTGCTGTTGCCGATGTCGCACCAGTAGCCCTGCATCGGTATTCCGATGATGCTTAGACCTTTTTTCGCCATCAGCGGAAAAAGATCCCGCGCGAAATCAAAGGGCACATCAGGCAAAATAAGGTCGAGCACCTTCGGCGAAACCATATAGATACCCGTGTTAACAAGGTCGGTAACGACCTTTTCCCAGCTCGGTTTCTCGATAAAACTGATTACCCTTCCGTTTTTATCCGTAAGAACCGTGCCGTAGGGCAAAGGCTCTGAATGCGGAAAAAGCGCCATAGTCACAAGCGCGCCGTTTCGTTTATGCTCGGCTGCAAGGTACTGCAGGTCAAAATCGCAGGCTGCGTCGCCGCTAATAACCAGAAAATCCTCATCTCCGACAAAATCCTTGCAGGAACGGACGCCGCCTGCTGTGCCGAGGGGCTTTATTTCTATTCTGTATTGCATCGAGACACCGAAAGCGCTGCCGTCGCCGAAGTAACGGGTTATGCATTCCGGCTTGTGCCCCAGAGTGACGCATAGCTCGGGAAAACCGTTTGCTTTCAAAAGCTCCGTCAAATGCTCCATGAGCGGCTTGCCGAGAAGCTCCGTCATCGGTTTCGGCATGAGGTCGCATATTGGCCGAAGCCGCGTTCCCTTGCCGCCGGCCATAATGATAGCTTTCAAAACGCCACTCCCTTTCACAAAGGCTTACCTCATCTAGCCTTGTAAAAGTATTTCCCGAGAAAGGCGAAAATAACCTTGGAATAAATACCACGTTTGTTTTCACTTTTATGGCATTTTACACGGTATACTATTGTAATAAGTATTGCAGTAAAGAAAAAACGTTGATATAATAAGAAATCTACCACAGCTCACCGATTCGAAAAGGCGTTTTTTCCGTTTCGCGGGAAAAAGCGCTTCCTTTTCGAGTTTCGAAATACATCGGATATTGCGGAAACTGTCTCCGCGTTTCGAAAGGATAGGTCCCTGATATGAACAAAAACCTGAGAAGACTGCTCGAACCCGGAACAAGGCTTTATTTTTTCTTTCTGGTAGTCTTTGCCGGCATCGGGTTTCTCTTCAACATGCAGCTGGCGTTGGCGGAAATCGCAATCGTTGCCCTGCTGCTTGTCTACTCAGTCCTTATCAACCGCCGCAGGCACAAGGACTTCAAGGCTTACATCGAATCGCTGACAGCCGATGTGGAAGCGGTCAAGAGCGACTCTCTCGTCAACTTTCCCCTGCCCATGGTGGCGTTTCGGCTCGACAACACGGCGATAGTATGGGGCAACAATTTTTTCTCGGATATCTTTGCAAAAAACAAGTTCCATTTTGATACTCGGCTGAGTGATCTTGTGCCGGGCTTCAAATCAAAATGGCTGACAGAGGGCAAGCTCCAGTATCCAGAACTGGTCGAAGCCAACGGCAGACGGTATAGGCTTTACGGCAATATCGTCCGCGGCGAGGCCGAAACGAACAGAGACTTTATGGGCATCAGTTACTGGCTCGACGTCACGGACTATGAGCAGATAAGGGACGAATACGAAGCGTCGCGCCCGATAGTCGCAATAATACTGTTTGACAATTTAGACGAAATATCAAAAAATCAGCCTGAAAGAGTCAAGACGCGCCTACAGAACGCGATTTCGGAAAAGGTCGAAAACTGGGGCTCGGACATGGGCGGGATAGTCTGCCATTACGACAGGGACAGGTATCTGCTGATTTTTGAGGAGCGCCATTATAAAAAACTGGTCGAAGAAAAATTCTCGCTTATGGACAGCGTGCACGAAGTCGTGAACCCTACGGGCATACATGCGTCGGTCAGCATCGGCATCGGACGTGACGGCGGGAGCTTCGAGGAGGACTTCAATTTTGCTGTTCTGAGTACGGAAATGGCGCTTTCGAGAGGCGGCGACCAGACTGTTATCAAAAACCGGTTTAACTTCGAATTTTTCGGCGGACGCGGCGCCGAAATCGAAACGCGCACAAAGGTCAAGTCACGCGTCATGGCAAGCGCGCTTTCCGAGCTGATGAAATCCTCCGGACAGGTGCTCGTAATGGGGCACAAGTTCGGTGATATGGACAGTATGGGAGCGGCGGCAGGGCTTTGCTGCATCGGACGGAAGCTCGGCTGCAGGACCTATATCGTAATTGACGAGAAAAACAGCGCCGCCGAAACGCTTATTGCCAAGCTGAGGTCCGTTTCCGAGTACAAGGATGTTATAATAAGTCCGCAGGATGCGATAATGAGGGCGGACCGTAATACGCTTCTTATCGTTGTCGACGCGAACCGCCCCGAACAGGTCGAGGATCAGAGCCTTCTGATGAGCTGCAACAGGATTGCCGTAATCGACCATCACAGAAGGGCGGCAAGCTATATCCAAAACGCGGCGCTCACCTTCCTTGAGCCCTATGCTTCCTCGGTCTGCGAGCTTGCGTGCGAGCTTGTTCAGGAGCTTGCCGAGCAGTCCGATATTCTCAAGGTCGAGGCGGACGCCATGCTTGCCGGCATTGTTATGGATACGAAGAATTTTACAATGCGTACGGGCGAGCGTACCTTTGACGCCGCGGCATTTTTGAACCGCGCCGGCGCCGATACTGTCGCAGTCAAAAAGATACTGCAAAACGACATGGAGGATACCGTTGCCCGCTACAAGATACTTCAGCAGGTTCAGCGCTACCGCGACAACTTAGCAATCGCAGTTGCCGAGGAGCCGCAGGACAGGATAGTCGCGGCTCAGGCGGCGGACG
>Ga0074193_1001779_pt2 | contig 19816 bp, 13 predicted proteins | sample EPASupsiteHSE605_FD_64523 | JGI IMG/M metagenome (GOLD analysis project Ga0074193, IMG submission 64523) | Bioremediated contaminated groundwater from EPA Superfund site, New Mexico - Sample HSE6-05 | ecosystem: Environmental > Aquatic > Deep subsurface > Groundwater > Contaminated ... | reverse complement strand
TCCACTAAAAGACTTCATAGAAGGAAGGGAGACTCAAGTAAGTTCTCACAATCCTTCAATCGCAGAAGGCATTGCCATTCATAAGCCTGTCAGACTTAAACAGATAATAGATGTTGTTCAAAAGACAAAAGGTGATTTTGTAACCGTAGATGATACAGAAATAGTAGAGGCGTTAAGAGCTTGTTCTTCTCAGGGCATCTACATAGAACCAACCTCAGCTGCTGCAGTTGCGGCAATCAAACAGTATGAAGGTAAAATCCTGAAAGATGAAAAAATAGTTGTTTCCCTCACAGGGAGTGGATTAAAGGCTTCATCAAAAATAAACGATTTATTAACTGATATTTCATGAAATGAATAATATGAAAAATCTTCTTACAATTTTTATTTTGATTATTGCCACATCATGTAATCAGAAACAACCGGATATTTCAAAAATTCTTGCACAAGGCAGCTGGGTGGACCTTACATGGGATTTTGAAGAGAGCACGGTTTACTGGCCCACAAATGTGCCTTTCAAACATGACACTGTTTTTTTTGGCATTAATGACAAGGGCTACTTCTACTCCTCATTCAAGTATTCTGCTGAGGAACACGGGGGCACCCATTTTGATGCGCCTCTCCATTTTGCACAGGGCGGACGTTCAATTGAGCAGATTAATGTAGATGAGCTAACCGGAGCTGCCATTGTGGTAGACATAACAGCTAAATCGGCACAGAATCCTGACTATCTTGTAACCATAGATGACTTCATTCAATGGGAAACTGCAAACGGGCAGATACCAGAACACTCTATAATACTGCTAAATACAGGATTCGGCAAGTATTGGAAGGACCATCTGCAATATACCGGCACACTCAAATCCGGCGTTGAAGGGGTAGAAGAGCTCCATTTCCCCGGACTGGACCAGAAAGCAGCCAAGTGGCTTGTTAGTGAGCGGAAGATAAAAGCTGTCGGAATTGACACCCCTAGCATCGATTTTGGTCAGTCAAAGGAGTTCCTGACCCACAGGAGCCTTTGTGGCAATAACATTACTGCTTACGAAAACGTCGCAAACCTGGACAAGCTTCCTGCCAAAGGTGCATACATTGTAGCTGCCCCAATGAAAATTAAGGGAGGCAGTGGTTCTCCCTTGAGGCTACTTGCCTGGGTACCATTTAGTATTTAGATGCAAGCAACAGGATTTTATTATAAATATCCCATTCAGTAGCAATTTTAACATCGTTGATCTTGTCAGATAGTATATCTGTTGCCTTTAACTGATCCTTTTTGTCTATTGTCACTCCTTCAGCTACAAGGTTTGTAATTGCCATTTCTGAACAAACAGTGTAATATTGTGGAGGATTCTCTCTATGATTCAGAATGAAAGACACATCTGACGACGAATAGTCGAAATACCACAGATTTCCGTATTCCTTGTAATTTACTGAATAAGTTGCTGATATCATGCGGATCTCACATTGTTTGGGGGCGTGTTTAAGAAACCGTTCATATGCATACTCTCTTTTTTCGACATTCATAGAGAATTCAACTTTGCCAATTGCAAGAGATTCGGTTTCTATATAAATCTTACCTCTGAACAGCATTTCAGAACTGCCGGCTTTTTCTTTGAATCTTACAACATAAAAGCTTTTCTGATTGATCTCTGCCGTTTCTTCATATTCGAAATCATATAAATCCGACATATTGAAGATCTCTCCTCCAAGAAATGGATTTTTGACAACATCCAGCTGAAGAGCAGTTATTGGGCCTCCCTGCAGTTTTATCATCAGCAACTCATTATCATGGATATTCCGGTTTCCACGAATCTTTTTTATTGACACAATGTCCTTTTGAGTTGTCAGATAAGGGCTTTTACCAATATTAAGCATAGCCTCGTTCACAGAAACGATAGAATTATTTTTTACAACCTGTTCTTTGTAAAAAGCATTCATTTGATTGTTCGACCTTGGATAATTTTTTGATACTCTGTTAAAGGCTCGATATACAAGATCAGCAGCAGTATACTTTGGACCGGCGGTTTGCGTCGCAAATCCTTTTTCGATACCTGCAAAAAAAGTAATTACTCCGATCAGTAAAAAAACTGATAATTTTTGTGTTTTCATGATTTAAATAATTAATTGTTTATGACAACCATATTAGAGTTAATTCCGTATAGTTTTGCTTTGTATTCTATGCTTCTCTTCAATCCGTAATAATTCCAATTTTTCAGCAGGAGGGGTTCTCTCTTCCCTTTATTTTCCTTATAAGCATAATGAATAAGGTTAATCGTACCGCATTTATTTTCAATTGCGTAATCAACAAGTATTTTTGCATATGTGTGGACACGGGTGTTTATATAATCTTTTTCCTTTAGAAGCAGCTTGCCAAGTGACTGGGTTTTTCGTTTCCGTCCCTTTCCCTCTGCAAAATATCTGGTGTTGGTTTTGGCTCTTTTAATACCTTCTTGAATTTGTAATAACCGGTGCAGGAACTCATCCTTGGTTCCTATCTCTTTTTCACAGCTTTCATAACCGGCTAATAATGGTACCTCAGAAGAGAGTGTCGCATTAATGCATTTATCTTTGTCAAGTTCAGGAGTATTTACTGAAAAATCTATATTCAAAAAGAGAAAGGTTTTCTTTTTTATATCATCGATGAGCATATAGGAGCTGAATATTCTGATTCTGCCACACTTTATCTCTTCAACAATTTTTCTGTTGTTGCTCTTATCTCTGCCCAGAACTATTCTGAATGGAACCCCGAAAAGATTGAACAGAAAGCATTTTTTATTGTCATCCCAATGCAATTCACTAATAGACTGTACAGAAAAGGGAATCAGAATGTTATTTCTGAACGTATAAAGGCTCACATCTCCTTTTAGAAGCGCAATTCTTGTCTCCCTGTATTTCTTATTTACATCCTGAACAAGACATTTCAGTATACCCGAAGGTAAGCGGTTCTTAAGCCTCTCCTCTAAAACAGTATGGAATGAGGTTGAATCAATCGGATGCTTCAATCTGTCGATGCTGTAGAGGTACGATAGAAGCTCATTTGCACTGTTCCTGACAATGTGCCTCCACTGATGCATTTGTCTTTGAAACGATTCTCTGAGTTCTTTGTCATGTTCATCAACAGAAATCTCTATTTTTCGGGTAATTATCATAACTTTATAAAGCGTTTATTTTAGTAAACCTAAATTACTAACCACTGTATCTACTGTCTGAAAGTAGTTTGTGAGTGTCGGTGTGCCTCACAACAAGGGATTACAGCAGCCCCGGTGTTTTATGATGCCAGTTGGCATTATTTTTTCTATTCAATACCAAAATTGTAGTCGGTCTCTTTCTTCGGAATCATCCATGTCCATTTATTACCGGTTTCAGGAGTAAGGGTGACTGCAAGGACACTTACGAAATTCCCTCCGTTAGCATAGCTTTTTCTGTTTATATTGTCTCCCCAGCGTTTAAGGTCGAACCAGTCAAATCCTTCACCCCATAGTTCAAGTGCACGGTATAACTTAATCTCCTCCAAAAGGGCTGTGCCTGTTTTTGTGCAGTTGTACTGAGGGTCCCTGCCGCTGTTCTTGTTCAGGGTAATAAGAGCCTGTTGTGCACCCGGGGTGTCATTCAGAAAGTATTTTGCTTCAGATTCAATAAGATACATCTCTGAAGATCTGAAATGGTTAAGGTTTCCTACACCGGGCAGATCCAGTGCCTTAAATTTAAAATTCATATGGGTATAGATAAGAGCTGTACTGAACAGGTCGGGGTACTTAAGGAATGCGTCCCTGTATAAAGCCTTTCCTGCAACAGCTCGTCCATTGGCTGTTGAGTAGTCTACATTAGGCGCATATCCGGCAGGATCTAAAAAGAGGGATTTCCTGATATCTGTTGCAGGGACCTTGTCGAACAACTCTTTGCTGATGCCCTTTGGAGTAGTTCTTACAGCATTTGCATTTGAGTTGTAGCCATGATATGCAAAAAAAGAAGACCATGCCTGAGATTCGTCAACTGAGCTAAAGCTCCCCCATATCCATTCACTGTTAGGAGTGTTAAAGCCCGACTTATAATCAGTATTTGACATAAGTGGATACCCGTTTCTTGCATTAACAGCCATAGTTGATGCCTTTGTGTAATCCTTTTTTGTAATTGCAGCTCTTGCATAGATAGCATAAGCAACGCTCTTGTCCGGGTCATAGAAATATTTTCTTGATTGTCCGGAACTTGCATACAGAGCTATAGCATCGTCTAGATCCTTGTAAACCTGAGTATATACTTGTGCAAGAGTAGAGAGAGGCATATCTCCGGTAGATGTGTCCAGCCTTAACACCAATCCCTGCGTTGCTCCGTTGTTTGAGTCACTCCAGCGGTAGCAATAAATCTGCGACAGCATAAAGTATGCATAAGCCCTATAGGTTAATGCTTGTGCTTTTACAAACTGTTTGTCGGCCTCTGCCCCTTTTGCCTTGTCGGTATTCAGTATTATCGCATTGGCATTTCCTATGATACTGTAATAGTAATACCACGGATAGACGTCCCAAACGCTTGTTACAAGTTCTCTCCACTCCCCGTTTATAATAACGGACCACCCTGCAAGATCTACATTGTAGTGGTTCCCGGGGTAATTCCCGTATAACATTTTTATACCACCCTCGCCATACATCATTTGTCCATAACCATGGTCATAAAGGTGATATCCCATTGCCATAAGTATATTGATGCCATTTATGGCAAGAGATATGTTCTCTACAGATTCAAATATTGTTGATGTTGCTGTAGATGATGTTGGTTTCGTATCGAGATAATCTTTGGTACATGCCGGTAACAGCAATATCCAACCCGACAAAAATGTAATTATTATTTTCTTATTCATATTATTATTATTTCAATTATAGTTTAACATTAACCCCAACCGAGAATACTCTTGATGCCACAAATCCGTTATCGGTAACTCCTCCGAATGACTGCTGAGAGTCCATCCCTCTGAGTTTATTGAAAGTAGCAAGATTATCAATTGAGATATTTAAAGATAAATCTGAGATATCCAGCTTATTTACAATTTTTCTTGGCAACCGGTATCCCAACGTTATGTTTTTCACCACCAAATAGGAAGCGTCTTTCAAAAATTGTGTTGTAGAAGCATTATTATAAGGGCTTAGCTGATAGTTTATTACCGGAATGCCTGTAGGATTTATCCTGTCCGGAGATGTTGCGGTCATTCCTGCAGGGACACCATCCCACGACTTTAAAACATTTTTGTGATACGCACTTGGAGTGGCTGTTACAGACATCAGGTCCTGATATGAGTTGTCGTATGTTTTCCCCCCGATGGAATAGGTGAAGAGGGCCGACAAATCGAAGTTCTTATACGAAAGCGAAGTCGTGAAACTTCCAAAAATATCTGGGATTGCGCTTCCGCTCCAATCCTGTTTTGCGTAAGAGATGTTTCTTGTATAATTTGTACCATTAATGGTTTCCAGCCACTGAGCAGGAACAGCTGTTTTTCCCTCAACTGCATCTCCAACGTAATATTTGTCAAAATCTACCAGGTAGAGTGAATTTCCTGTCATTTGATCCACTCCCGCAAACTGGTACATCCAGAATTCATAAATGTCATGACCCTCCATATATTTCTTTGACCCACTTATGATTCCGTTGGCCCTGTTTTGTTCCGGCAGGCTGATAATCTTATTTTTAAGAATTGTAGAGATAACTCCTACGTTCCATCTGAAGTCTCCATTTTTAATAAGATCATAATCAAGTGAAAGCTCAATACCTCTGTTGGAAACTGAACCTAGGTTCTTCTTAACAGTAGATTCGGCTCGGTCCGTTGAAGTTGCTCCTGCAGAAAGTGGGAGGTAAACATCGAAAAGAAGATTCTGTGATCTCTTGTCAAAGTATTCAGCAGATAAATTCAGTCTGTCAAAAAACCTTCCGTCAATTCCTACTCCGAGAGAACCCGATGTCTCCCATATAAGATCCAATGCCTCATTTTGAATTTTATAGGCGGCTCCTCTGTTTCCATTCTGATTAAGGGCATACAGAGCCATATAGGCTTGAAAATCTATTGCTGTATAGCTCGTTCCTCCGTCATTTCCTACCTCTCCGTACGAAGCTCTTAACTTTAAACTATTTATCTGCTTATTAAGGGAGGCCATAAAAGGTTCTTTTGAAATGGTCCAGCTACCTCCTACTGACCAGAAGTTTCCCCATCTTGTATCTGGGTAAAACTTAGAGGTCCCATCTCTTCTGAAAGAGGCATCAAAGTAGATACGGTTATCATAATTGTATCTTACACGCGATAGATAACTTTCTGTTCTGTAGTCTCTTTGATATCCATCCAGCGCACTTATGACTGTAAAATTAATGAACTCAGGACCTCCTTTAAATACCTCTGTTGTTTTGTATCCATAAGTGAATGATTGATTATGATAGAAATTTTCATGAGCAGCTAAAATATCTATTTCATGCCGTCCAAACTCTTTTTTCCAAGTCAGAAGCTGTTGCAGAGTATAACTTTTATATCTGTTTATCTCTTTAGATGCAGTTCCGGTACCGGCACCATCTCCTATAGTTATATTTCTATAAGTGCGATTTTCGCTGTCTCTGAGCGACATATCTCCTTTAATACTGAAAGTGAAATCATTCAGGAAGCTGATATCGGCAAATACCTGGCTGTTAAGGGTATTTCTAAATGTTTTATTGGTATTTAGCTCATATTCCCATATAACATGTCTTCCTGCATATTGCGGTCTTGAATATTGTCCTCCGGAGTCGTACTGTTTATTCCCATTAGCGTCAAGAATGTATTCTCCGGTTGCCATATCGTGCAGATATACAGGGTATATTGGAGCAATGGTCCTTGCATACATAAACGGATTAATGAAGGAGTTCGCATTGTCTATAGCAGAACCATACGAGTTGTTGAAGATCTGGTGTGTTCCAGAAAGAGTCAATCCGGTTTTAAACCACTTCTTGGGAGTTACCGAAATGTTTGCCCGGCCCGTAAATCTTGTAAAGTCAGATGACTTTACATACCCTTTCTCATCAAGGTAACCAATAGAGAAAAAGTAATTTTGCTTCTCCGAGGCTCCGTCAGCACTAACAACATAATCTTGTCTGTGACCAAGTCTCTCCATATATTTGAACCAATCCAGATCGTCATAGCCGGAATAAATTTTAGCATCGGCCTGAACTTTCCCGTTTGCGTCAAAAAGTGCATTATCTGGTTTATTGAAAATATTGTACTTCAGATATGTTGGAATAAGGGTTTTTGTAGCCTCGGCACCTGCCAGTTCAGCTGTAGGGTATTTTGTTGGTTGCGATGTCATAAGGCTGTTTCTGTAACCTTTCCACATTATCTCCATGAACTCCTTTGAATCAAGTTTGTCGTACTCTTTTACCCCCCTTGTGAATATCCCCTGGTTTACGTTTGCCCTTACTGATACTATGTTACTCTTGCCTTTTTTTGTAGTGATCATAATAACCCCGTTAGAGGCTCTGTTTCCAAATAATGCCGATGAGGATGCATCTTTGAGAACAGACATGCTTTCAATATCTGCCGGATTTAAATCTGAGATGTTGCCCCCGAATGGAACTCCGTCAATCACGTAAAGCGGGGCATTAGATCCGTTGATAGAACTAAAACCTCGGATTCTGATTACCGGGTCGGAACCAGGTTCTCCATAAGTATTGTTTACCTGGACACCGGCTGCCTGCCCCTCAAGAGCAGCAAATACACTCGAAACCGGTCTTTTCTCTATGGCCTTTGAATTAACTGTTGAAATTGCGCCTGTTACCGATTCCTTTTTTGCTACTCCGTAGGCAATCGTGACAACCTCGTTCAGGCTTACCGCATCTGGCTGAAGCTGTACATTAATCGTGGTCCTGTTTTGCATCGGAACTTCTAAAGTTTTGAATCCTAAAAAACTAAAGACCAGTGTTCCGTTAGCGGGAGCATTTATTACATAGTTCCCATTATCCAGCGTTGCCGTACCAATATTTGTCCCTTTAAGCTGAATATTTACAAACGGAAGCGATGATCCTGTTCCCGATTCGGTTACAGTTCCCGTTACTCGTATGTTCTGAGCCGACAGCACACCTCCTGTTGTTATCAGGAGAGCTGCAAATAAAATTCTGAGTTTTTTCATTAAATAATAGTTTTAGTTAATAATCGGTTAAAATGACTATGCGATTTTACTGATTGTATAACAATAAGGAAAAAAGATTCTTCCGGCGTTATTATAGGCCGACGAGCCACACTATTAATCGTTTAAAGGCATAAAAAAAGATGCATCAAATGCATCTTGTCGATAAGAGATGAAACTCAGAGAAATTACAGATAATTATTCCTGAGATTCTTATAGTAGGTTCTGCTTAACGAAACAGGCTCCGGAATGTTTTTCAGATAAACTTTTGCAGTAGATGTAGAGTTTCTGATAATTTTATCTATGTGATTGATATTAACAATATAAGAACGGTGAATTCTTATAAAATGCTCTTTTGGCAGAAGAACTTCCCACTCTGCCATCGTTCTCATAATGATACTCTTTTTACCATCATTAGTCTCAATAAAGCTATAATCCCTGGCAGCATAGATTCTTGTAACGTTCTCTATTAAAATAAATTGAATCTGATTTCTCTCTACAACAAATAGTCTGTCAGAATATCTGTACCGTAACTCATAGTTTGGATTGTTGTTACTGTAGTTATATTGGTTGTTCTTTATCTTATTTATGGTATAATTCATCCTTTCTTCTGAAATCGGTTTCAACAGATAGTCAAGGGCATTCACCTCGAAGGCCCGGAAAGCATATTCATCATATGCAGTTACGAATATAACTTTCCCTTCAAACCTTACATTGTTGAGAAAATCGAAACCTGTCCCTTCTGCCAGCTGTATGTCCAGAAAAAGAATGTCGGGGGGATCGGACGATATATCGTCAAAAGCCTTACTCATTCTGGTTGATTCTCCTATTATTCTAATTTCAGGATGACTCTCAAGTTTTTTTCTAAGAGATTTTATAGCAAGAGGCTCATCGTCGAGAATATAAGCTTTATATATTTTCATCTGCTTTGGCGAAAATTATTTCTATCATGACGCAAACAGAACCGGGGTTCTTTATAATATTAAGCTGGTATTTGCCGGGATATGCATTATTAAGCCTTTCAAAAACATTTTGTATTCCTGTTCCAGTATCGCTGCAACTCTCGATCCAGACTCCCGTGTTTTCAATCTTAATGTAAAGCTTGTTTTCCTTAGTGTGACAATCAATGGTTATAGACAGCTTATCAGGAGATGATTTCATGCCATGCTTTATGGCATTTTCTACAAAAGGCTGAAGTAAAAAAGCAATTACCCTCACATCGGCTGCCTCGTCTGTAATATTTATCGAATAGATTAACCTGTCAGGGAATCGTGTCTTTTCCATTGAAAGATACTTCTCTGCAACTTCCGCCTCCTCTCTTAGGGGAAGAAACAGTTTGTCCTTGTCTCGCAATGCAAATCTGAGAAAATCGGCTAGTTCCGTTATCATTTTGTCTGCATGTCCGGGGTCTTCGTAGACAAGGGCCTGTATGGAGTTTAATGAATTAAAGAGGAAATGGGGATTCAACTGGTATCTCAACATCTGTAGCTGTGATTTCTGGGCAAGAAGTGAAGCCTTTTCAAATTTATCCCTTGCATCCAACAGTTCCATCCAGAACTTCAATCCAAAATAAAGAGTGCTCCAGACAATGAATGGCCAGCATAAATTTAGAATTTTAAGCAAATTAACATAAAGGGAATATTCTGGCAGACCATATTCAACTCCAGAAACAACCATTTCATGAAAAGGTATTATAATTGTAATTCTTACGATGAACCATAATAACCCTCCCAAAATTGAACAAACAACCAATAAAAGAATGTAAAAGAATATGCTTTTTTTATTGTCGTAAAAATATTTATAAATCCTTCTTAAACCTAAAGTAATACAGAACCCGGTACAAAGAGAGAGAGCCAGAAAATAAGGTGCCTTATCATCTACAATAGAATCGTAACTCTTAAAAACATCCTGAATGCACATACCTATCCATCCTGTAGTCTGAAAAAACCAGAAACCGGGTTTCTTATAAAAAAAACTCTCAATATTTTTCCGCAGCTTCATAAGTATTGAATAAAGATGGCATAAAATGGATAATAATTGTAAAAATAGTTTGTTATGTCCATACTTGACACATATTTCTACTAAATGCACTATATGTCGACAAACGACATTCCTTGATAGTTGTATTCTAAAAAACATTCTGGAAAAAATTGATTTCCTCACTTAAAATAATTATATTGTTTCGTATATGTTCCTAAATTCCTAAATTCAATGGCAAAATCTAATAAATTCGGGACTTTTGGAGGCGTTTTCACACCATCTATCCTGACAATCCTGGGTGTAATAATGTATCTTCGACTTCCCATGATTATTGGTGAGGCCGGGCTTTTTGCAGCAATAGGAATAATCATTGTTGCGCATATTATATCGGTTACTACAGGGCTGAGTGTCTCTTCCATAGCAACAGACAAGAAAGTAAATGCCGGAGGAACCTATTATATGATTTCACGTAGTCTGGGGTTGCCTATTGGAGGAACGCTCGGGCTGGCACTATTTGTGGGTCTCTCTTTTAGCGTAAGTCTTTATCTGATTGGATTTGCAGAAAGTTTTCTTGGTTACTGGGGATTTGAAGCAACAATTGACAACATACGTATAGCAGGTAGTATCATTCTGCTGCTTGTCACTGTCATCACTTTTATCAGTACATCCCTGGCTATAAAAACGCAATACATCATTATGGCCACTATTGGCCTCTCTTTGCTTTCTGTTTTTCTCGGGAAGCACGATTTTGCCCCAGAACAACCATTTCTGGTAAGTACCGGTTCAAAAATTTCGCTGATGGTTCTTTTTGGCATATTCTTTCCGGCAGTAACAGGGTTTGAGGCAGGGGTAGCAATGTCGGGTGATTTAAAAGATCCTAAAAAGTCTATCCCTATGGGTGCGATATCTGCCATTCTGGTTGGACTCGTTGTTTATATATCACTAGCCTTCTACCTTTCATACACCGTCGATCATGACTTACTTGCCAACGATTCCAATGTCCTTCTTAAAATCTCATGGATTCCGGAATTGGTTATAGCCGGTATCTGGGGTGCAACACTCTCTTCTGCTCTAGGCAGCATCCTTGGTGCCCCGCGAATATTACAGGCTACAGCAGCTGACAGGATCACGCCCGGATTTTTTGCAAAAGGGACAAAAAAGTCTAACGAACCGAGAAATGCCCTTTTACTTACATTTATCATTGCAGAAGCAGGTATTTTGATTGGCGACCTTAACATGATTGCCCGTATTGTCTCAATATTCTTTATAACTACTTATGGCTTCCTTAATCTGAGCTGTGCCTTTGAACGACTGACCAGTGCAGATTTCAGACCTGCCTTCAAAACTCCGGCCTGGGTAAGTCTGCTGGGAGCCTCAGCATGTCTTATAGTAATGATACAGCTCGACTTTGTTGCCCTACTGGGAGGATCTTTAGTTCTCGGGTTGGTCTATTTTATTATTAAACGTAAGGAACTGGCTCTTCAGTCAGGAGATACGTGGGGCAGTATATGGTCTTCTCTTGTAAAAACAGGACTTAGGAAGCTCAAGACAAATGCTCTGCAAAACCGCAACTGGAGACCAAATATAATTATGTTTTCCGGCGAAGATGCACAAAGGCACTATATGGTAAAGCTGGGGAATGATATAGCCGGGAAACTTGGTATGATTACAGGGTTTCAACTAATTGAATCGGACTGCGAGATCCTGCCACGTAAAGAAGTGATAAAAGATAATGCTAAGGATGGCAGCGGCTTTTTTAAAAATGTACATACATGCCGTTCAATATATGAGGGTATAGACGAAATCGTCCGGGTTTATGGCTTCAACGGAGTAGAACCCAATACTATTTTGATGGGCTGGAGCAATAACCAAAAAAACCGGACAGAATTCATCCATTTAATAAGCCGGTTGAAAAAAAATAATTTCAATGCGGCTTACCTTCAATATAACAATAAAAGAGGGATGGGCAGTTATAAAACCCTAGATATTTGGTGGAGTGGCTGGGGAGGCAATCTCACATTTGCTATAAATCTCATAAGACACCTCACCTCTTCACGAAACTGGTCATATCCAAAGGTCAGGCTTTTCGTAGTTACCAATGACAGCGCAAAAACCGGAGTAATCTACACTTCATTGCAAAATATACTTGACCAGTACCGCGTAAAAATGGAGGTGATAGTCATAGATAACAGTGTAGAGAATATGACCCGGAATCAGATCATTTGCAAAAATTCCGGAGAAACTGACCTTACAATAGTTGGCATTCCAGACAAGAAAATTATTGATACAGAAAAGACATATGTTGAAATTTCTGAATTGTCAGAAAAAATGGGCTCTATGCTGCTAATCAATGCATCTTCCAATTTTGAGGAATATAATATAATCTCCAAAGTTCAAAGCACCGTCACAAAATCTGTGTTTGCTAAGGATAGTTTAGTATTGCCTGAACTCATTCTCACTAATGACCCATCTATAAACGAACATATCCAGGCTTTAGATATTAGAGGTATGGAGAGAGCTATTTTGTTTTATGACAAAACATTACTCCCTCTTTATGAAGAGCAAGAGGCAATTATTCAGGAGTTAAAATTACTTATGAGTTCTGATTTCAAAAATTTCGGAACTGAGAAAACCAGATATATATTATACACAACTGTTAAAAAAACAATTGACAATTACATCTCCGAAGGAATTGATATCCAAAGAAGTATTCTAAAATATGGTGTCGAGATGTATTGCACTCAATTAAGACAGGAAATTTTGTCTTTGCCAAAAAAACTAACCATAAACAATGGCAACAAAAAGAGTGAAAAGAAATTTTACAATCAGTTGTTTAAACGAGATGAAACTGTACCTCTCCGTAACCTTGCTGTCAAGTATTTAGAAAATCACAGCCAGGAACAATTGTCTGATCTCCTGGCTGATATCCGCAGACTTGAAATCCAGTTTTTACTAAGTATTAAAGATTTGTTTACATCTATAGATTGTGATGACGTAAAGAGGGTCAAAATCAAAAAGGACGGGCTTATCAGTAAACTTTCCCTAATCGGGGATATGGTTTTGGACAGCAATCAGGATTTTAGGAAGCGCCTTTTAGAGGAAGTCAGGAGTAATCTTCTTCTTATGACAGAGGAAATTAAAAAACCTGAGGCCAATAAACTATTCAAGAGGAAGAAAGTGAGCTTGGCTTCAACCCTGGAGTTGTCAGAAAAAAACATGACTTTTCCCGCCGGGTTTGCTGACACATTAGTTTTTACTGCTAAGAAACTCTCTCTTGACCTGATTGTTTTAACAATGAAGAATAAAACAAGAAACCTCATTCTCGATATGTCAACAGCTGCAGCAAATTTGACAGAGCTTGAACTTACATCAAAAATTGAGCGTTTTATTGACGATCTTACTTATCTGAGCGGTACGACCAATGATAACTCACAATTTCCCGAGTTCACTATTAATGAGACTTTTTTCAGTACAGAGGAGTTTATGGAAACTTTTAGCCGTAGAATTAGTGCCGAGATTGAAGAACTGCCCGAAGAGATTGAGATATCCTCTGAAGCTGAAATAATCAAGGTTCCTGTGAGGAAAATGTTACGGTATTTTATTGACGATCATCTGCTGGGAGTGCTTTATGAAGACCTTGAAAAGATGGAAAAAGAGATTCGCAAGTTAATTATCAGGGTTAAGGACCATATTGGCTATATGCATTTCAAGGCAAAAAACCAAGTATCTCCCGACATGAAAACAAGGGAGTACACTAAGGAAATTGTTGAAGAGTCGTTATCAGAACTCAAAGAGGACAAAATAGAGGCCGATACCCTTAGCAGCTCCTTACAACAACGAGCCATCCAAAATTTCATAAACACATTTGAGCCTCTCTCTTCCCATAAAATTTCGGAAAGTTGCTCGAATCTTCCACAAATACTGAGGAAGCATCAGGGAAAAAGAACAATCGGACATTTTCAAAAGTTGTTAAAAAAATTCAACAAATCCTTCACAAATCTGATCGTACGAATCCTTTATTCTCAAAGCGAGGGCATTCTGCTTGCAAGAGAACTGTCAAAACAGAATGCCGGGATTTCCGATCCGGAACTTTTTCTTGATCTTGTAGAGAAGGTCAGTCCCAATCCTTTAGTATATGACTCTATGCCTGCTTACTACAAAAACCTGTTCAGCGGACGTTCAAGTATTAGTGACGAAGATTTCTGGATTGAGAGAATGGTCGAGGAAAATCAATTTTCTAAGGCCCTTACCCACTATAGGTCTGGCTATAACGGAGGTATACTTATAACCGGAGAAAGAAACAGTGGAAAAACGTCTTTTTGCCAGCATGTTTCCCGCAAGTTTTTTCAAGACACCACGGTATATCACATCTTCCCTCCTCTTGAAGGGTCCTGCCTATTGGCAGATTTTGAGAACGAACTTAGAAAAAATTTTGGCGTTAAAGGAAGTCTCAATACTATCTTTGACCATCTACCCGAAGGTAGCGTTGTAGTGCTTCATGACCTTGAGCTATGGTGGGAATCATCTGAAATGGGTATGAAAGTGATAGAAACGATATTATTACTGATCAGAAAATATAGTAATAAATGCCTTATTATTTGCAACATGAATATCGGCTCATACCTGCATATTAATCAAATCCGCAACCTTTCCGACAGTTTTATAAGCGTAATATCGTGCAGACCTTTTAGTTCAGAGGATTTAAAAGATTTAATTATGCGAAGGCACCGCTCCCGTGGAATCAAGTTTACTACCAAAGGAAAAAATGAAGAGAATATGTCGGATGTTGCAATGGCAGGCATGTTCAATAAATTCTTCTATTATTCTAAAGGAAATCCAGGCACAGCTCTCTATTCATGGCTGTGTCACATAAAATCGTTTTCTACAGATCATATCGAAATTGGAATACCTGTAAAACCAAATTATAGTTTATTTAGTAGCATGCCCGACGACTGGAAGGTGCTTTTGTATCAGATATCATTACACAAACGAATGACTATAAAGAAGTTTGCCAATGTATTGATGCTGGACCAAAGCAAGTTCTCCAATATACTGGATGCTTTAATAAGAGCTGGTCTGGTGAAAGAGAAATCTGCAGGTATATTCGTAATCAATCCTTATGTCGATAATTTTTTAACTGAATACTTGACACCATGATGAATATTATATTAGTTGCGGCCATTGTATCAGCAACCTTCATCATATTGAATATTTTGAAGGTAATCCTAAACAAATACAGCAGGAGAAGCAATTTTCTGAGGTTGGCAGAAAGAAAGTTCCCTATGGTCATATCGGTCTTATGGCTGCTGGTTTTTGTCTGGGCGGTTCATTTTCTGTTTAATAATGGAGCGTATTTCAAGCTTGTTGCTACTTGTTCTGTCATAATACTGAGTTTACTTGCCGGGTGGTACTTTTTTAAAGACTTTATTGCCGGTATTGTTTTCAGGGGGCAGAACAGGTTTGTGACCGGAGATATTATTCAGTTTGGCGATATTGATGGTATAATTGAATCATTTTCCCTTACTCATGTTTCCTTGCAAACAAAAGAGGGGAAGCTTCTAAAGATTCCATTTTCCAGATTAAGCAGCGAAATTATTTCATTAAATACCTCGTCAAAAACTTTTCATTCAGATATATTTGTATTATCAACAAATAAAAAAGAGACCAAAAAAGAGACAGAGATTGCAATATGGAATTTTCTGATGGCTTCTCCATGGAGGATAAGCAGTGTTTCGCCTGAGGTAAGACTCGAAGACGAGGATGAAACTTCTTACTATTTTGAGATTCATATACAAGTTCGTAACTCAGACCATCTTAATTATCTGACAGATGTACTTGAAAAGCGCTTTGGGAAAATCATTCCCGGGGAAAAATTATCCTGATAATCAACATATTGTTTGCACAGTAAGTCTCTCCATCATAGAATTTATCAGATAGTACCCGCTGAAATTCGCAATATCTTCTGCCCGTATCGCTTTTTCCGATATGATTCCTGCATTTAGAAGCTGCCGCCTTTTTATCCCATTCAATAGAAATGTATCAGGCGTGTACAGTTTTTCACCATCCTCAAAAACTATATTTGTATATGAAGTATCTGTCACAAATCCGTTTTTAATAATTAGTATATCGTCACAATCCACTTTCTTGTTCAGCAGATTGATTATTGCTGTGCGGTCCTCATATTTGTATTGATATTCAATATCTCCCCCCTCTACAATTTTTAATTTTTTTATTTCTCTTGCTATATAGGGCTCGATTGAAAACTCCTCGATCTCTTTGGAATATAATACTCTTAGCTTGAAAATTCCTTCCTTTAGTTTCATCCCTTCAGGGACAAGTTGTTCAAAAGGCAGACTTCGTTCAATACCAAAGTGGTGAAGTAGTGTTTCCTGCGACCTGGCTTTATGAAGATCCATGTTCAGGATAATACCGTTCTCAAGCTTCATTGTCTCAATAAATCTCATAATATGGTTTGTGGAAGATATATTTTATCCAGAAGCTCATCATATTCATCCCTGCTATTGCTGTTAACTGTTATACCGCCACCGCTCCTGTAAAAAAGTTTTCCGGACTCCTCACGCTCAATATACCTTATCAGCACAGCCGAGTCAAGAACCCTCCCATCATAATATCCGCATACACCTGTATAAAAGCCCCTCTTTTCTCCCTCTGCTTCTGAAATAATTTTCACAGTAGAGGGTTTTGGTGCTCCTGATATTGACCCGGCAGGCAGAAGTGTAAATATAGTATCGCCCAGAAGTTTGCAGTTTTCTTCATAAAGCCGGCCCTTAATCTCTGAACTTACCTGTAGTATCGCATTCCGGTTGGTTTCAATCTTCTCTGTATACCGGAACCTCTCCACCCACACACTCTCCGACACCATTCCCAGGTCGTTCCTTATAAGGTCTGCAATTGTATTGTGTTCGCAACTCTCCTTGTAATCGTTCATGATAATCTCCTCTGCGCCCGGCAATGATGCATCTATGGTTCCCTTCATGGGAAATGAAGATATTATTCCATTTTCTATTCTGACAAAGCGCTCAGGCGAGAACGACACAAAATCTTCTCCCGCACAAAATCCAAATGGAGAATTGGCAGAGACCATTATCTCTCTGAGTTCAAGAGATGTCTCTATCTCTGTCCTTGCAGTAAGGTTAAGCAGATAGGAGTCGCCTCTTATGAGCCCATCCATAACAACTTGGAATTTTGATTCATATGTTTCGTATGGAACCGGATTAATTATTCTCAGCGCAGATTTGTCAATTCTGATATTTGAACCTGCATAGTTTCTCACACCTTCAAAACGGAAAAGAATGTCATTCTGATTTAACGGATCCTCAACAAATATTCCCCTCTCCAACTCATAATCCACTGCAAAGAGGAATGGCCGGAAATTAGAACCTGCTCTGTTCATGAGCTCTCTTACTTCATATGCAGATATGTACCTGCTCATATTTTTTACGCAAATGTAACTATATTATATATTTTTGCTCAATGAAGAGAATACTGCTGATAGATAATTACGATTCGTTCGTCTACAACATTTTCCATCTTGTAAAGAAGGTAACCGACTGCCGGGTGGATATTGTTTTTAACGATCATATCCCGTTTGAGATAATGGATAATTACAGTCATATTATTCTCTCTCCCGGTCCTGGTTTGCCGGAAGATGCCGGAGAGCTGCTTAAGGCAATCGACAATTATAAAACGAGCCATTCCATACTTGGAATATGCCTTGGTCATCAGGCAATTGCCTGCCATTTTGGGGCAAATCTCTATAATCTCAGTCATCCTCTGCACGGGCACAAGTCAATGATAAACATAATTGATAAAAGCGACCCTCTTCTCGGTAAAATAGTGGATAAAAACGGAAGGTATCCGGAAATAAGAGCCGGGTTGTACCATTCATGGGCCGTCTCCCCTGAATCTATGCCAGAAGAGCTCGTTGTGGGGTCTGTAAATGAAGAGGGTATAATTATGTCTCTCTTTCACAAAGAGCTAAAGTTATTTGGGCTTCAGTTTCATCCGGAGTCTGTGATTTCCGGTTACGGAGAGGAGATAATGTCTAACTGGCTTAAATTATAGCAGAATAAATCCTGGTAACCCCCTCAGATACTTTTTTGCTATCAAATCTGCTTTTTACCAGTTCGTATGCATTTTCTCCGTGTAGGGCAGCTTTTTCCCTGTTCCTGCAATAATTCAGTATCGTGTCTGAAATCCCTTCTACATCTCCAAACGCTGCGATTGAACCATTTATACCGTCCTGAATAATTTCACTTGTGCCATCGGTAGGGGTAACCACTAATGCCTTTTTCATGGCCATTGCTTCAAGCAAAGAGATTGACAATCCTTCCCATAGGCTTGGCTGACAAAACAGATCCATGGAATTCAGCAGCTCTGGTATATCTTTTCTGAACCCATCTGTGTATACCACTTCTGTTAATCCCTGGCTTTCTATATATTGCAGTACTGATTCCTTCAGGTCCCCGTCTCCGATTATAAGAGCCTTTATTCCCGGATCGGCAGCATGTGCCTTTTCTACAGCCTTGACAATTGTCATGGGGTCCTTTTGAATTGTAATTCTCCCGATAAATCCAACAACGAAATCACCGGGGAGTATTCCAAACGCCTCTCTTATATTGCTGTATGAATTATCGGGATTGAATTTTGTTAAACTTATACCATTCTCTATTACTATTGCATTTTTAAGACCAAACGCCTTCACTCCTGTAATCCTGTTGCTTTCAGAAACGCAAATAATCTTTCGGCTAAGGAGACAGATCAACTTCTCGGTAAATATCCTTAATGTTTTACTCAGTACTGACTGATCCTGATGGAAGCTCCATCCATGTACCGTATATACCATCGGAATATTCATTAGCCTTGCAATAAGTAACATATTGGAAGCAGCTCTGCTGCCATGTGAATGAATAATATCTATTTTCTCCTTTTGCAGTATCTCCTTCAATGCTCTGATAACTCTTATGTCAAAGGGATATTTGGTTTCAAGGACATAACATTTTACTCCTGTTTGTCTCAGATAATCAATCATATGCCCCGGCGTGAAAGCCAGAACCACAGGAGAGACTTCGGGCCCAAAACCCGAAATAAGGTCAATCAGATGCGACTCTCCTCCACCAATCTGTCCTTGTCTGATGACTTCCAATACTTTTATAGATCTCATCCGATAAATTTTGCACAAATGTAAGACATTGTTTTTTAAAGTAATCTTATAGCAGCTATTTATTTGTATAAAATGTTCATAATTTGTTTATAACTATCTTTTTTGTACTTTTGCCAAATTAAGATAAATATCCAAAAATTGTAACCAGAATATCAATGATAAAAAATATTATTATGAAAACGCAGACAGCCAGATTAAACGCAATATTGCTTTTACTACTTTTTGCTATATTTACACCATCGTGTGTCAATTTAAGTCCTCCTGACAATACTCCTGTAATATCACCTCTGGGAGTAATCCCAAAAGACTTCGACTGGAAAACAGTCAAAGAGCTTACATGTACAATAAATGTCCCATCTGTTGCTGGAATTGGCGACAATATGATTAGGGTAATCAAAGTCTTCAATAGTCCCCTTCTTAATGATGGTGCCCTTATGGCGAGCGGAGCGGCTACACCAACCTCCCCTTTTACTGTAAAAATCACACTTGCAACAGCAATACCTACAATTTATGTACAGGAGATACTTCC
>Ga0074193_1002094_pt1 | contig 19821 bp, 16 predicted proteins | sample EPASupsiteHSE605_FD_64523 | JGI IMG/M metagenome (GOLD analysis project Ga0074193, IMG submission 64523) | Bioremediated contaminated groundwater from EPA Superfund site, New Mexico - Sample HSE6-05 | ecosystem: Environmental > Aquatic > Deep subsurface > Groundwater > Contaminated ... | reverse complement strand
TAATTTGATTCCTGTTTCACCAATAGGTGCATATGCAATAATTTGCCCGGCCTTTTTAAGCTGCATAAGACCAGATTGTTCCGCAGCTAAAACAGCTTGTGCCATAGCTCTTATTTCCGGATCACGCTCATTGGAAATTTTTTCAGTAAAGCTATTTAAATGTTGTTTATCTTTTCCCAAATAAATGCCGTCAGGCGTAATCAAATAGGCATAACCGTTTTGGCCTACTTTTAATTGAGTGACGTATTCACATAGGCTATCGATAATCAGGTCAGCTGTAGCTACCCCAATCCGCTGGTCATCGCGAATAACAGGCGACGCAATACTTATCCACATAACTCCCATGTTATCACGATAAGGTGGCGAAATTTCATACCTTTGCGATGTAGTCATTCCTAATTTATACCACGGTCTACTAAAATATTGGGTACCATTATAAGACCAATCCACATGAACCATATTATTTTTATCTTTATAGATATAAGGCAAATAAAATTTTGCCTCAGGACTAGACACACCTGGCTCAAGTGCAAGGGAATATCCGGAAAACATCTCATTTTTGCCGACTATTTTTTTCATGAATTCAAAAATTAAGGCTTGGTTATATTCCTTCATCGACCCTGCGAGAGCCGCTAAATTAGCAGCATTATTTGCATTATCTCTCATCGGTGTATATATTTTACTCGCTTCTTTTTCCGCCTGGCTTAGCAAATTTATTTTTATCTGCTCTGATGCAAAATTCTTAAATTGAGATAATGTAAAATAAGCTTGGACACTAAAAATGACCAGAGTAGTTACTGTAATCAAAGCGATCAATACTGTTCTAATGCTTTTCATTCTATCCACTCCTACATGGATTTTTGCCCTCTTTAAATTAGACAATTCCCATTATGTCCTTGCTAAGAATATATCCTACAACTTACACTGACTTTAATAGGGAATTTTATTCCAATCCAGCCAATAGAACTTAAGTTCTTTCACTAGCTGCAGAAATTTGTCATAATCGAGCGGTTTGACAACATAACTGTTCACAAAGCTATTGTATGCGGCTAAAAGATCTTTTTCACTTTCCGAGGACGTTAATATAACAACTGGAATATGTCGTAAATTTTGATCTTGTTTGATTTGCTTTAAAACTTGCAGGCCGTCGATCTTAGGGATATGCAGATCAAGCAGAATCAGATTAGGGAGGGGATATCTCATTCTGTCCTTAAATCCTGCTGCCCCATATATATAATTCAGCGCCGTCTCACCATCTGCAACATGAAATACCTTGTTAAAAAATGAATTTTCTTCAAAACAGCGTAAAATAAGCTCAGCATGATCCACATTATCTTCTACCATCAAAATTACAATCTGGTCACCTGTCATTTTAATCATTTCCTTTCTCAGACAGATACAAATTATCGTAAGTTATGTCTTCCATGACTCCAAAAATTTCTTCACTTCTGATTCAGGCAAGGGTTTGCTAATGAGAAACCCCTGGATGATATCACATTTATATTGGGTCAGAAGATCCATTTGTTCCTGGGCCTCTACACCTTCTGCTACAACCTTAAGACCAAGTTTGTGGGCAAGCTCTATAATTAAATCCGTAATATCCATTTGTTTATTTTCTTCGGCAATATCATCAATAAAGGTCTTGTCTATTTTCACGGTTTCAATAGGAAGCCTTTTTAAATAATTTAATGACGAGTAGCCTGTCCCAAAATCATCGAGCTCGATCTTCACTCCAATTTCTCTCAACAGGAGCAGCTTTTCCACCGAAGATTCAAAAGACTCCATCAACATGCTCTCCGTTATTTCAAACCGAATCATGCTTGGCGGCATTCCTGCTTCATGAATGATTTCCTTTACTCTATCCACAAAATCAACTTGCATCAATTGCATACTCGATAGGTTTACTGATACATATAAATTTGGATAGTGTTTATATAAAAATGCAGCAAAGAGACACGCTTGTCTAATTACCCAATACCCAATGGAAACGATAAGTCCCAGCTCTTCCGCCAATTTGATACATACTATTGGCGAAACGAAACCGTAATGGGAATTTTCCCAGCGAATCAAAGCTTCCAGCCCACAAACTCGTCCTGAAGCAATTTCAATTTGCGGTTGATAATACAACCTCAATTCATCATTAGAAATAGCCGTTTGCAAAAAATTCCCCATAGTAAGCTTTCTAAGGCTAGACTGATTGCTTGTTTTATCAAAAATGGTATAGTTATTTCTGCCTTTATTTTTAGATTGATACATGGCTACGTCTGCGTTTTTAAGCAATTCATCAACAGTTACCCCATCACTCGGATAACTGGCAATCCCAATACTTGCAGTAAGATAAAACTTGTTTTCGCCAATGGTTAGCGGCAAGCAAAAGCTCTCCATAATTTTTTTTGCATGCAATGTGCCAGTTATGGAATCAGCAATATTATCGACAATCATGATGAATTCGTCGCCACCAAGTCGGCATAAGAATTTATTTGGAATATCTAGTTTTTCTAGCATTTTTGTTATTTCAATAAGACATTTATCTCCCACGGAATGACCAAATGTATCATTAATAATTTTAAAATTATCAATATCAATAAAAAAGATAACCCCACTAGAACCCTTGCTGCAATTAATAAGCTTTTCACCCAATTTTGTGCTAAAATACAACCGGTTTGGCAGACCAGTGATTGAATCAAAAAAAGCTAACTCCCTGATACGCTGCAAATTTTGTTTATGAACAGAGATATCGGTGAGAGAACCTGCAAATCTGACCACTCTCCCTTGGGGATCACATAATGATTTACCTCGAATAAATACCCATTTGTTTCCTTGCCCAACATTCCCCAGTCTGCATTGATAGGAAAATAAATCCTGTTTATCACGCAAATGTCTTGCCAACTCCCGCACCATAGCACCCCTATCCTCTGGGTGAATCAAATGGAGAAGTTCTCCCCATGTACACTGATTTTGTCCGTTTTTTATACCTAGCAAGTGCACCCATCTACCCAAAAAATAAATACGCCTCGATAAAGGGTCATAATCCCAAACAATATCATTTGCGCCTTCAGCAGCCAGCCGATATCGCTCCTCACTTCCTCTTAATGCAATCTCTGCTTCTTGCCGGGCATTAATATTATTCCATTCACGCAAAGTCCTCCTAATATTTTGGGGAAGATTTTCAAATGCTTGGGGTGATTTAACCAAATAATCCATAACTCCAGCCTTCATGGACTGAACGGCAAGTTCCTCGTTACCAAAACTTGTCATAAGGATAACTGGAAACTCTAAATGGGCTGAAATAACCAAATCAATTCCATTACCATCTGTTAATCGCCAGTCTGAGAGCACTAAATCTGGTTTCATTTGGACAATCAGTCTTTTGGCCTCTGCCAAAGTCCCCGCCCATATTATCACCATATCATCAACATCTTCAAATACTCGAAAAATGAGTTCTTTATGTGATAAATCATCTTCTACCAACAATATTTTTTTAGGAGATAGTATCATCCTGCTCACACTCCCACAACACTCACACTAAAAGCCACCGAAATTCCACTAAGTAAATCATTCATTTACGGGTGCAACTCAGTAGCTCCTATCAGAAGTTTTTCTCTATGAATAAAGTCACTATATTACAAGATATCTCAAATACCTACATAAATCCCTTTTGCAGTATTATTTCGCTAGATTCAACTAAAGTCCTTCTCTGATAGGATCACTATTCTAGCAGCAGCTGGATTTCCCAACCTTACGCCTGGAAAGGGTTTTTTTTTGATCATTATCATCTACGTTAACATGAATATATTTTTCCTCTGCTCTTCCTATCTTTTTACGTCAGAAAATGACATAAGTAGCTATTCCTGAATAATTCTAAAGTGTATAATAGAATTAATTAATTATTACATAATTTTTTTAGGGTTTTAAAAGACTGGCAGTACAAAAGGTGGTGGCACTCCATGAAAAACGTTACGCATAAAATGGCTATAGCTTCCGTAATAAGCTTTTTAATTGTGATGGTTCTAACCCTTTCCATACTCAATTTCGTTATTTTTCATTATACTGATCGCATGGAAACAAGTCATGTACAGGATGCCTTTAATGATATAACTCTAATGCTGAACAAGGAAAAAGAAGCTCTGAAAAGAACCATTCTAGACTGGGCCCATTGGGATGATACTTATATGTATCTTGCCGGGGAAGAAATAGAAAAGTATGAAAATGCTAACATTCAAGAGTCTACGCTGCAGCTGCTGGAATTAAATTTTATGTTTTTTATCGATACCCAGGGCAATATTGTCAATAGCATCAATAGAGACCTGACGGATTCAGCCCAAAAAGCAATTAGTACTAAGCTGCTTATGAAGTCTCAGCCGTTTTTGAAATTTAGCGATAATAATGATGTTCATGCCGGTCTTATGAGTGTTAATGGAAACATCTATATCATTGCTGCTTCGCCAATTACTACAACAGACGAAAAAGCTCCCCCCAATGGTTCCTTAATCCTAGGGCAAAAGTTAGATCAATCCTTGCTGCGTTATATTAACTCAGTCAGTAATGCAGAATTCGAACTAACCGAGCACTTGTCTGCAGAAGCAGAAAACAATATCACGATTAAAGATGGGAACCTGATTACAGCATATCAATCCCTCAGCGATATTAATGGGGACTTTTCTTTACGAGCTTATTTGTCTATGCCGCGCGAAGATTATAATCTAGGGAAATATTACTTAAATGTTTTTGGCCTGCTTTTTTCCATTATGCTAATCTTAATTTTTTCTATCGCAATAGTTGTTTTGAATACACATTTGTTAAAAAGACTAACTTCCATCCATGAATTTATTAAAAATATAACCAAAACGAAGACTACTCAAAGCCGATTATATATTGCTGGAAATGATGAAATAGCAGATATTGCCGATTCAATGAATGAAATGCTATCCGAGCTAGAAACTGCATATCGAAAAAGCAAAGAAAGCGAAGACAGAATCAAAGCCATTTTGGAGGCTACTGATGATGGCTATTTAGAATACAATTTCCGGACAAAAGAGTATTATATCAGTCCTAAATGGAGGCAGTTTAATGCGGAAGAACAATCTAATCCAACTATAAACCCCTTAAAAGAATATTTTAAGAGAATTCATCTTGATTCATTAATGAAAGTGAAGGAAATATTTAATGAGATATATTATGGCAAGCTTGATTATGGCGAAGTAGAATATCAAATGATAAACCCTTCTAGGGAATTGATCTGGATACTTCATAAAGTAAAGGTAATAGAAAGAGACAGCACTGGCACCGCAATCCGAATTGTTAGTGTACTGATGAATATAACCGCAAGAAAAGTTTATGAAGAAAAAATAATCAAGCTAAGCTATTACGATACTGTTACAGGTCTTAATAATCGCGCTTACATGGAAGAAAAGCTTAATGAACTGAGCACCCAGCCCGATGTGAATTATTCTATTATTATCGGTGATGTAAATGGGTTAAAATTAGTAAATGATACCTTTGGCCATAAGGAAGGCGATCTCTTAATCAGTACAATTGGACAGATACTGCAAAAGGCATGCGGTAAGGATGATATTTCCGCTCGCTGGGGGGGCGACGAATTCATTATACTAACCTTGAATAAAGACGAAAACTATATCAGCAAGCTTATGCTAAATATTAAAGAGCAATGCGCAATGGTCAATGCTTTTGGATTTAATATTAGCATTGCTTTAGGCAACGCTAACAAAAGAGAGCACCTAGATATCGAAGATGTTATGAATCTTGCAGAAGAAAGAATGTACCGTAGCAAACTAACAGAAGTACAAAGTTCAAGAAGCGCGACCCTTGCCTCATTGGAACAAACTTTATATGAAAAGAATAGCGAAACAGAAGAGCATACACAAAGAATTAAAGCTTTGGCATTGAAATTAGGAAGATTAATGAAATTATCTCCAGATCAATTATTTGAATTAGAGCTGCTAAGCTTGCTGCATGATATCGGCAAAATCGGTATCCCCGACCATATCTTAATGAAACCTGGTAAGTTGACAGATGAGGAATGGACTATCATAAAGAAACATCCGGAAATCGGCTATCGCATCGCAAAATCCACACCTGGCCTGTTTCATGTTGCTGAAGAAATTTTGCATCATCATGAAAGATTCGATGGAACTGGTTACCCCCACGGGCTAGCAGGGGATACAATCCCTATTTTATCCAGAATCATTGCTGTTGTGGATTCCTTTGATGTTATAACTCATAAAAGAATTTACAAGGATTCCGCTACTGTAGACTATGCTATAGGCGAATTAAAACGCTGTTCTGGGACCCAGTTTGATCCAGCTATTGTAACTAAATTTCTCAAATTGTTAGAAAAAGAAAACATAACAAAGCAGCCTTAATTTACAAACAATTGAAGACCATTTGTCATAGCAGACAAATGGTCTTCAATTGTTTATTTGGCAAAGCTCCCGCATTTGATTGGCGGAGACAACCTTTTCAAATCAAGTAAGTCGTATTACATGAACAAGTCCAGCCTAATATCCTCTTACTCATTCTATCTTTATTGATACTATTTATTATTTTATATCTTAACAAAACTATTCCAGTGAGAATAGACTCCCCTTAGTCGACTTTTCTTTAATGATGGCGGTTTCTAAAAAACAGACTATGAGCGGTTTCAACTATCGAACAACAGAAGAAGAACATCACTACAACTCTTATCGTAAACTTAAGAACTTCCATAACTATAGAGCAATAGATATTCCACGATCCAATTATTGGTGTGCTCACTGTAATAACCAGGAAGACGATCAGAGATAATAGAAATAGATAGACAGATGGATAATTATTCAACATAATATCATCTCCTATAGTATTACCTTCTTACCTTTATTATAACTCTTGCAGTTTTATTTTTCTATATATTAATTTGAATATTCTTTGTTTTCTAATAATTCATCATTTATATCGGCTCTAACTGTGAAAAAAATATACCTGCTGACCACGCTGAATCGATTAATTATTTTCACTACTGTTCAGATATATAACTGTACAATCACAAGAGGACTTTTCCCATAGATAACGATACTTACTAATCAGACGAATTTGAGATGTAAAAAAAAGCCGCTGAGTTATGTCCTGAGGAGGCCATAATGTCATCACATGGACTAAGTAATCGGCAGAAAGCTTATTTCCTGCTGGCTTCATGCCTAAAACTCGGGCCAGCCGTTCTCCTTCAACAGTTACTGCGTCTGTTACAATATTCTCAATGATGATATTGTTTTCTGCTAATTCCAATAGTTTCTGAAAGAAAGCATCAACGATAAGTTTTAAGGGTGAAATCCCTCGAACCCTACTCTTATCAATCAATAGAGTATTTAGACATAGAGAGTAAAACCCGGGATTATTGTATGTAAGCACATGTTCGGACTCAATATCTAAATCTGTCCATAGTCCGTTTTCTAATTGTTTATATGCAAAATTGTCAATTGGCATAGAAATGAGACTGCCAATAACATCTGTCAATATACCTGGGGTCAAAATTGTCAAAATATCTGGGTTTTTTCCATACCAGTCACAATATCGTTTGGTGTTGCCTTGGAGAGATGATTTATAAACCGCCTTTTCCAACTCAACTATAGAAAGCATAACCCTTTCCACCAAGAACTGCGGGACATCTCGCCCCTGGGTGATTCGCAATAAAGTATGTTTTTTTTCGGCCCCGCTATTCATAGATAATATCTCCAGTACTTTTTTATCATTCCAGCATTTCTGAATAAACTTTTAATTCATTTCCAAGATTATAACGTTCCTTTTCTAAGTTTAGAAAGGACAATGCCAGCTCTTTCTTTTTTTCAAAAGTGAGGTTCGAGGTTCTCCAATTATTCCTCTCATAGGCTTCTTCGAAAATTTTGCTTAGGGTTACAAAATTGTGATAAAAGAATTCTGGCGAATAACAGTAAAACCTTTCCGTTTCAGAAACAAGGCTATTGGTAGTAGGCAAATTTTCAGGTGGAATGGGAATGTCAGAGTCCATTAGCCCAGACAGAAAGTAATAATAATTCAACATTTCTAGTGAGAATTCCTGACAAATCATCTCTTCATCAAAATTCCCTTCAAGAGTTAACAAAGATATTGTTTCGAAAAACTGTATGACTTGATCTTGGTTTAAGGTCAGTGTTCTACATTTTTCCGCAGGTGGCGCCAAATGCCTTTCCAATAGAAATTTACTCAAGCGGGCACGATGAATCAGCATCTCTCGTGATTCAAATTGCTTATGAAATTCGGTGATCGCCGAATTAGAGTTTAGTTTACGCTGATGCCGCATTTGATGGGCGACTAACATGATAGACAGTAAAGTAACTATAGTTGCTGTAAGTGTGGCTATAGGGGTTGTAATAAAAGCTGGATTTCGATAATCAAAATCAAGCCTCGGAGACAGCATTTGATTGAGCATAAACATAGCTGAGGAAAAACAGACAGCAAAAATAAAGTAAATAAATGAAAGGGTTAATAAAGACAATATTATATAAAACAGTACCCGAAATGGCTTGTTCTTAATAGATGCAATCCAATTATCAATGTAAATTGATTCCTTCATCTGTGCTCCTTTCAGATAACTGTCATATTTCAAGGAGATAACTTGTATGCCAGAAGGGACTTTCTTTTCCTACCTATCCTCTATATTTACCATATAATATAAAAATTCCTGCCAAATCTTACAGCATTTCGGCAGGAATTCTTGGCTATAATAAATGATACGGTTTATCCTCTGCTCCCTATCATCATATGATGTAAGCATTAGAATTTAAGAATCATCATTCCCATTACTAATCTATTTGTCATCTTTTTTCTTATCTAGTATTTCTTGATCAATCCCTACTTCTTTTGCCATTTCAAATTGTGTTTCTTGCCTCTGCCCTAATCTGTTAGTCGAAAAGAACTTGTCTTTGTCGACTTGTACCGCCTTCTGCTGGTACAGTTTTTTAACATTATAAATGGCTGAAAATAAAATCACCAATACCAATCCTGCCATTAATCCTGCTCCTTGCCCAGGAATCAAAGGCATACTTGCAATAATCAAAAGACTGCTTGCTAAAGCCAGCCAAGATGTCATCGGATACCCTGGAAGCTGGCAGTTGCCCTTAGGAGGACAACCATTTTCTTTTCTTAGCTTATAGTGTGTCACTAAAATAACCACATAAGAAAAAAGCAAGGCAAAACCACCAGAACTAACTAAAAAAAGATATACTTGCTGCGGCAGCATAAATCCAAGGCCAAGTCCTACAAGCATCGCGATACCAGAAAACAGAATCCCTCGATAGGGTATATCCCCTTTGTCCTTTACCCATGAAGGAGCATGCCCTTCATCTGCTAAGGACCGAATCATACGCCCTAGTCCAAACATAGCGGCCAGCATTGTAGAAAGAATGGCTGTCACCAATACAATAGTAATTGCATTCCCTGCCCAGTCCAAATTCCATCTGATCAAGGCTAGTGCTAGTGGACTTTCCTCAGCTGTTAAAGCATTCGTCGGTATTAGGGGTAATAATACAAGAATTGTCAATACATATAATCCAATAAGGCCTATCACCGTATATTTGATGGCTTTTGGTACTGTTACATGAGGATTCGCGGCTTCCGTCGCTGCCAATCCAATAATTTCAAATCCAGCATAAGTGAATATTACAATTAACATGCTGCCCGCAATTCCCCCAATTCCTGCCGGGAGTAGAGATTCAGCCATCAGCTCTCCCATCCCAATTGGTGCAGCCCCTGGCACGAAACCGCTGATCAAGGCAACCCCCAGCAAAATAAATCCTATAATGGCGAACAATTTCACCGCTGCCAGCCCACTCTCCAATTTGCTTAACTGGTCTGCTCCTAACAAATTGAGCAGAGATACGCCAACGATGATAATCGCCCCCAACAAGGGAAGTGAAGCCCCTGGAAACCATGTACGTAAAATAATAGATACCGCAGTGGCTTCACTAGACATCGCCAAAACAAGGCCACTCCAATATACCCAGCCTACAACAAAACCCAGCCCAGGGCCATAAGCCCTTTCTGCAAATGTACGAAAAGAACCAGGTGCAGGATCTGCCACAGTCATTTCAGATAAGGCTAAGAGAATAACGTAAACTAAAGCACCTCCCAGCAGGTAGGAGATAATAACCCCTGGGCCTGCGGTACGAATAGCAACAGCTGAGCCCAAGAAAAATGACCCTCCGATTACAGTTCCGAATGCCATCATCGTCAATTGCCACGCTGATAATCCATTATTTTGTTTTTTCAAATTGAAACCTCCCAATTCATAAAGAAACTTCCTATTTATAAGTATTTCCCTGCAAAAGTTAAGTTATGAATCATAGGAGCAGTTCCTGGACCAGCACCTATTTTGCTATACATTATATAAAAAAGCCCTCAACCTGCATAAAATGGAGGTTGAGGGCTTCTTGCCGCTACAGATTATATAAACGTTAATTCTTATCATTTCTTAAATTCTCTGAGCATAAACAGCTCTCTCTATTTCTGATATATTCAACTTCCGATCCATAGGTTTTAAATACTTTTCGTGATAATAAGAAGCTCCAACCTCCTCTATCAGTTCAATTTTAAACTGTGTTAGAAATTCATATACCTTTGACGGATTAATTCCAAAGTTCCATGTTTGATCCTTTGTTATAAAATAATTCATTACGTCATTTGCCCCATCTATATCAGAAGTTTTATCTATTACATCTTTTAAAATATAAGTGAATACTACAGCGCTGCCAACTACCGTTTTTGAGATAAATCCAAGGGTACTTTTCACGGCTTCCTCTGTGATATATTGGGTTACCCCCTCCCATATAAAAAAAATAGGTTTTCTAGTGTCTAACGCCTCATTGTTCAGCGCGTCCTCCAATACTTGCTTATTAAAATCAATGGGTACATATGTGATATGAGTTGGCAGTGCTCCAAGACATTTTCTTATCTTTTCCTTTTTAATATTTTGTATAATAGGTAAATCCACTTCAAATATCTTAATACGATTCATTGCCTCTATTCTATAGGGTCGGGTGTCTAAGCCTGCACCTAATATTACCACCTGCTCCATTCCATTATCGATTGCTGTCTGAAGTAAATCATCAATATATTTAGTCCTACATATAATTAGACCAAAAGTGCCTTTTGCCAAAAGGTCTAACATCATTCTTTCAATATCTCTGATTATTTTAAACTGCATCATAAAGAGAGTCATCTTACTGAAAAATCTTTTAATAATTAAATCATCAAACAACCTCATGTCATTTGTCTCATATTGTTCAATCAAACGTGGAGTTGTTACTAGAAAAGCGGTTCGCCAACTTTGATTGCTCGGCACATATTTCACTTCCTTGATTTGAAAATGCTTACACAACTATATTATATAGCGGCTAAAAATATTCCATCTTCAAAATAACGAATGAATACCTATTGCTGTGAAGAATCACGTCAAGAATGCTATAACCAAACGTTTCTACCCCAGCATTTAAAACCCTCTCCTGTATAAAATTGCAGCGCATATGTTAGTCCATTACCCGCCCCATAGCTAAGAAGAGACTTGCTGCCAATCGTTCAGATTTGAGTTTCCAGCTACGATATACCTTTTTTAGAAAAATACGCAATTAACAGTAACCGGTTAGAGTTCTATAGTACATCATCACAGTAATAATGAAATATGCTCAGCCAGCTTTCCCCTTAGCAGTAGACAGACTATCTCCCAACAATTTTTTGTAAAGGATAAGCAAAGAGATGAGGCGCCAAACCAGCGCTTTTTTTGCTGAATAAGGATACTGCCTTTATTTAAATTCGCCCACAAAACGTTTAGCTTCATTGCCAAAAAGAGAATATGCACTGGTTATCAGAATGGACAACCCCGCATCAAGATATTCTTGCACACTTTCCCCCGCTCTTACTACAGTACCAATACATTTACCAGTTTTTAAGCCTTCTTTTACGAACTTACGATATACCTCCTGGACCTTTGGGTGTTGTCCTTGACCAGGCAGCCCCAGAGACTGGGAGAGATCTGAGGTACCAAGAATGACGCCATCAATCCCATCAACAGCGAGGATCTCTGTTAAATTCTCTATTGCAGTAATATTTTCAATGACAGCAAGTATAATGGTCTCCCTATTTGCATCAACTACATACTCCGCTAAAGGTTTTGTCATCCCATAGTCAGATGCCCTTACTGCATTTATTCCGCGATTCCCTTGCGGGTAATATTTTACTGAGCGGACTGCCCTTTCCGCTTCTTCCCTCGTCGAAATCCCTGGCAATATAATGCCCATAGCCCCAATATCCATAAAACGCAGGATGGTATCTGGATTAGAATTAGGCACCCTAATTAACGGAACTGTATGACGAACTTCTGCCGCCCTTACAAGTTCTTCGCAATCTCTTGGTGAAAGCGATCCATGCTCTGCATCAATAAAAATAAAATCAAATCCAGCAAGACCGCATATTTCAACAAGTTCTGGGAGAAACCCCTGAATCATACATCCCGCTACAGGCTCGTGCCGGTGCATCTTTTCTTTTAGTGGATTTTTATACATTTAATCTTTTGCTCCTTATCAATATTCACCATTTCTGATGCAAACTTCTCTTTATTATTAAATAGCATTTCAATACCACTTTTCATTTTCCCTTTATAAACTTACAAGTATTTCAACCTTTACATTGTGCAAGTGTCCAGGCCATTCTAGAGTTCATCTTGCAATACTACTTTTTCACAAATTACTGCTATAAGCCATATAGAGAGCTGATAGCCACATGAAAACCGCTGAAATCTTATTTATCATTCCAAATAATTGGGTGAATCCCTTTTGCCTTCCTACCCTCCAGCCCATAACAGCTAAGAAAAAGAACCAGCACCAAGAGATAAGAATGCAAGCCATTGTAAACATTACTTTCTCATTTCCAATATAATAAATGGAACTTGTCCCAATCACACCAATGGTATCTAGGACAGCATGAGGATTAAATAGGGAAACAGTGACTGCAAAAAGGATTTGCTGCTTGATCGTAAAAACTTTTCCTTCCTTATCGCAGCTATTTACTAAGGTATTGTTCCATGTAAGCCACCCCATATAAGATAAAAAAACAACTCCTATGCCAAGGAAAAACATCTTAATCCCAGCAAAACTTGTTATAAATAACGAAACCCCTTGAACCGCCAGTAAAATCAAAATAGTATCACACAAAGATGCCGTAACGACAACTGGCAACGCCCTCCAAAAGGTTGGCTGAGTTACCCCTTGGGTAAAAACAAATAAGTTTTGTATTCCCAGTGGCAATATCAGACCTATCGCTAAGACCATTCCATGAACAAATGCTTGCATTCGATTCGCTCCCTATCACTATTTGTCTACAGTATAATGAAATATCTCTGAAATGTCTTCAGCCAATTGGATTGTTATCATACCATCCAATTTGTTATAATGGAAAAAACATGTAGGAAAGGGAGATTACAGTGCTGTCAATTCATTGGGCGCCTAATCCTAAAGACTCAATACCTCTCTATCAACAAATCTCAGAGTATATGAAAGATAAAATAGCCAATGGGGAATGGCCAATCAATAGTAAATTACCTCCACAACGTACTCTTGCCCGTATTTTTCAGGTAAATAGAAGCACATTGACTATTGCCCTTGATGAACTAATTGCAGACGGCTTACTTGAAAGCAAGTTAGGGAGCGGCACCTGGGTTGCAAATAATACCTGGTCTGTTCTTGCATCCACCTTACCTATCAATTGGACGTCTTATCTTGATCGAGGAATACATCTTCCAAATCTTCATACCATTCAAGAAATCAACCATTTAGAATTCAATCCTAAGTTCATTCGCTTAGGCACAGGGGAGCTTTCCCCAGAAATTTTCCCAAAAGCGATGATGGATTCTATCTTAAGGAAATTGCCTGATCGCATTCACTCCCTTGGTTACGAAGAACCAAGAGGATTACCATTTCTCCGTGAGCAGATCAGTTCTTATTTATCAACCTTCGGCATCCATGCCTCTCCATCATCGATTATGATTGTATCTGGCGCGTTGCAAGCTCTGCAGCTGATCTGCTCGAGTCTATTACCAAAAGAGTCTACGATCTTACTTGAAAAACCCTCCTACCTCTTTTCTCTCAAATTATTTCAATCCATGAATATGAACCTTTGCGGCATTCCCCTGGATGATGAAGGTATGGAACTTGCACCAATCTCTTTTCATAAAAAACATAAAAGTGCAAACCTGCTATATACGATTCCCTGTTTTCATAATCCAGCAGGAATCACAATGACAGAAAAACGTCGTAAAAACATGATTGCAATATGCCAAAAGGAACAATTACCCATTATCGAAGATGATGTCTATAGAGAACTATGGCTGGATTTAGCACCTCCCATGCCCCTAAAGGCTCTTGAAAAAGAAGGCCTTGTGCTCTACCTGGGCAGTCTCTCAAAATCATTAAGTCCCGGACTGCGCATTGGTTGGATCGTAGGGCCAGAACCAGTCATAGAACGACTCGCTGATATTAAAATGCAAAATGACTATGGTTCCAGTTCCTTATCCCAATGGGCTGCCGCAGAATGGTTTGCCAGTGGTCTCTACCAAGTACATCTTGAGGAAGTCCGAGCCCAGCTGCGAATTCGCCGTGCAACAGCTTGTAATATCTTAGAAGCCCACTTTTCAGATATTGCCACTTGGCAAATTCCTCAAGGCGGCTTCTATATTTGGCTCACATTAAATCAGGCCGTCTCTATGCAAAAATTATTTAAAGAGGCCTTAGACAATGGTCTTTTGATTCATCCTGGTAATATATACGATACTTTATCAAACCGACATCTCCGCTTATCTTATTCTTATGCCTCATTGCCTGAATTGGAAAGCGGGCTATTCTGTCTTTCTGCCCTAATAAGAAACCTCATACAACAATCATAAGAATATCTACACTAACCCTTATAAATTGGATCATTAATAGGACGGCGGTATGTATTGTCATTTATTACCAATGCATATCACCGTCCCTTGTCTGTCCAGTCCTCAAATTATCATCCTGGGACAATCAACCTATACCCAATGTCACTAAGCAATAGGAGTATATTACCTCTGATGTGATATAAAAAAACGGGAATAATACAATCAGGAGGTGATAATAATGAATAAACCAATTGAAGTGCCAATTGAGATCTATAACAATATACAAAACATAAAAAAGAATGGAATACAACATTACAAAGATGTTCTTAATGCTCTTGAGAGCCAAGGGGATCAGATGACAGCTAATTGGTTGCATAATAATATGAAAATATATATTCAAAGTGAAATTTACGGAATGGTTCCTGATAAGACTGATTATATTTAAAAGTTCCTTCTTGGGAAGTATCTTATTCTGTAAGAACTTCTCGTTAGCAAACCAGTGTCTCACAAAAATGCAGTCTATAGTGGAAGTCCTTCACTTGCTAGTAGAATTATAATGATAGGAGAGGCGCATATGCCTAAAGAAAAAACAATTATTGCTTATTTCCCCTCTAGTACCAAAGCAGAATCAGCCGTACAAGCTCTATCTGCTATCAATGTAACCGATGTTCATATTAAGAGAGCTAGTCGGTTTGGAGTGACTTTTAATCCCAATATTGATAGTCCCATATCAACAGCAGAAACTCTTACTGGATTGACTTTATTCTCACAGAATACTTCAAATGACGAAAACAACTCAGCACGTATCCTTATGGGATCAGATCCTTCTGTAAGCGGTTTTAGCCGCAGCGGTAATGATCTCGCTGGAGGACATGCTTTTAGTATTATAGCTTTTGCTCCTGAAGATTAAGTTGAACAGGTAGTGTCCATTCTCAAGGAAAATGGCGGCGAAACCTAAAAACTCACAATAAAAAAAATCCTTTAAAAAAACAAAATGGCGTGATCCTTAATGATGAGGGCTCATGCCATTTTCATTATTTTAAATCGCAATAACGCAATGCCTGACCCCCACTTATGCATATTTAAGATTATATCGGAAGATACTTATTATAGTATCTTTCATAAATTACTTTGTAATGATTCACTATTTTGGAATCTGAAAATGGGACCATTAATCTTCATAGGTAATACCTCCAATTTATTAAATCATATGTAGGAGATTCTAATGACTAAGATTTTATCCATACTCTTCTCCACAGTAATGATACTTTTTCTCAGCGCCTGCAGCGCTTTAAATGCGCCCCAGCAAAAACCAGAAGCCCAAACAATTCCGCAGGTTATTGATCAACCATTACCGCAATCAAATTCTTCCTTACAGCTTACTGACGATTTAAGAAAGTTCAACGGTCAGCTCGGTCTATATGCAAAAAACCTTAAAACAAATCAAACCCTCCAATTTAATCAGGATATCATCGTTCCTACAGCATCCACACATAAGCTCATCGTCGCTCTTGCTGTGTATAAATATTTATATGCAGAGGCTTCACTTCTGAAAAAACAGCGCTATGACGAAAATATTAAGCAAATGATGATGATTAGCAATAATCCTGCTTTTTATGAGCTTTTGGAAGAAATTGAAAAGAGAAAGCCAGATGCCCTTACCCTTGTATTAAGTGACATTAAGCTTGTCCATACTAGAATCCATAGCCGTGAAGCCTTTATGAAATATGGTTACCACAGCGTTACGACACCTTATGAAATGTCCCTTGTCTTTGAAACCATCTATCATGAAGTTTATCTTGGCAAAGAATTTTCAGCTATTCTAAAAGAGGAATTGAGCAACAGCATTTTCCATGAGGAAATTCCTAGACTGCTGGGAGGGAAAAAGGTGTTGCACAAGGTAGGCGAACTACCGGGCGTACAATGTGATGTAGGTATTATTGATGACGGGCGTGATTTGATTTTGATCAGCATTTATACCACAACCAAGCAACCGCTGCCTTATGCTAGCAATTTCATTGCTGAAATTTCAGCTAAAACCTATCACACCCTTAAAACAGTAACCCCTTAATATTTACAGGCAAAAGGCTGTCAAAACAATTCATCTGAGCCTATTATTTGCATAATATCTAGTCTTATGGAAATAATAAAGATAATAAACTTTCATTATCTTTATTAATAGAAATCGAGGAGATGAAAATGTTATGGAGAAGAACCTTAGTGTTTATGATATGGACATAATGAATTATTCCCCGACATACCAATCAGATTTCGCCCCCGAACTCCCTGACCCACACTATAGCGCCACTAGTAGTGATGAGCCAAACAATAGCCCACCATTTAAGCCAGTTTCATCATAATCACTGCATTGCCTAATAAAATTTTTTATCTCCACGTGGGATCAAGAACTGATTTCATTAATGTTAAACCTTAGCTATATAAATAAGAAACCGATGGCTCGACCATCGGTTTCTTATTTTATAACTTGTAGCCCATTTTTTGTACATTCTTCTGTTCAGGTCTAATTTTCTAGGTACAGGTTCCCCATTAAATTCCTTAGTTATATTAGAGGAAACAGGTATTATGGTGCTGTCTGAATCTCACTCTCTAAGCTATATCACAAACTGTTTGACCGCCTGCTGCAACTCTTCTGCCATCTTGCTCAGCGTCTGACTGGATGCCGCGATCTCCTGTGATGAGGCTGCCTGCTCTTCAGTTGCCGCCGATACTGTTTGTGTTTGCGCAGCAGTATCGGCAGCGACTGCATCAATGTCACGAACTGCTGCGACTATTGCCTGACTACCAGCAGCAGTTTGCTGAATAGTAGCAGAAATCTCTCTCACCTGATTTGAAACCTCGTCAATCAACGTGATAATCTGCACAAAGGCCTCTCCTGCAGTATTCATAACCTGACTCCCAATTTTGACCTCTCTTGTGCCATTATTCATTGCTAGGACTGCTTTTTCAGTCTCTCCTTGAACTTCGCTGATAAGATTGGCAATTTGTTTTGCTGCTTCCTGAGATTGCTCAGCCAGCTTACGCACTTCCTCTGCTACTACAGAAAATCCACGTCCTTGCTCACCTGCGCGGGCAGCCTCTATTGCAGCATTCAGTGCTAACAAGTTGGTCTGCCCGGCGATCCCCGAAATAGCATCAACAATCTGTCCAATTTCCATAGAGCGTTCACCTAGTCTTGTCACAACTTCTGCCGAATTTAATACTGTTGCTTCAATAGTGTTCATTTGGTTTACAGCCGTATTTACAGCCCTCCCACCCTCTTGCGCAGCGTCTGTGGCCCTATCAGAAGCTACTGCAACACTTGTTGTATTCACCGCGATTTGTTGAATGCTTGATGATATCCCCTGAATGGCAGTCGATGTAGCATCTATCGCTTTCAATTGTCTTCCCATTCCCTCAGCGACTGAAACGATAGTTGCAGCAACCTGACTGGAGGCTTGAGCTGACTGTTCTGCCCCAGCAGTAAGCTGTTGACTGGATGCACTCACCGATTCTGCAGATTCCTCCACATGGCCAATAAAACCTCGCACTTGATCTATGAATATGTTGAGAACAGTACCCAAATGCCCAATCTCATCCTGGGAGGTAACTTTAAATTCTTTGACAGTTATAAAACCTTGATCATCTTTATGGATGCTATTCACCATTGTATCTATCTGACTAGTAATTTGTCGAACAATTATTAATGAAATGAAAAGGGCAATTCCTATACCACCAACAAGAATAATAAGGAATAAAATACGGAATTTATCATATCCTCTTTGCGCATCATCATATTCTTGTTTTGCAACTTCAAGTTGTAAGTCAATCAGTTCCGATATTTTCCCCGAAATTGGATCTATATTAGGATACAACTCCGTGATTGTATAATTCGCAAGAGCGTCCTTGTCCTGTCTTTGCATTAATTCTTTTACCCGAGCTATCGATAAATCGGCCTCCTTTAATAGCGGTTCAGCCTCTTTTACAAGATCCGCCTCTTTTGGTATAAGCTTAGTTGCTCTATAATCAGCCCATTCTTTATTTATTATATTAGTGGCTTCATCTATATTTCTTACACCATCCACCCAAGAAAGATTTCCATTTCTTACTTTGTGGCATGTATCTACGATATTTACAGCATACATATCTGAGACCAGTTTTAATTGTTTAAGAGGTATGACCCGGTCTTCATACACCGTTTTTAATCTATCATTTGAATTTTCAATTCCTGTTAGCCCAAAAATTCCGATAACAATAGACACAATTGAAACCAATGATATCATTAAATAAATTTTTCTCCCTATTTTTAGGTTTGCCAATAAATTCATCCTAATCACTCCATCCTAGATAAATATTACATCGCTTATTGCTTTTAGAAATCTTATAAAACCATGACTAAGATAAAATACTATCTTAGTCAAAATTGAACAACATTTCTGTGGATTGCATGCGGTCCTCCCGACTCATTCGCGCCATACATTATTATCAGATCTTCTTTAAAAAGACAAATATCATAGTTCTACTATATTTGCCATTAAAGTACAAATTCCTGCAAGGTCAATTCACCTCGCAAGAATTGTATTATATATTGGGTCTTCAATAAACAATAGCCCCGTACTTCTATTTTAGAACTACGGGGCTACGTAAAAAAGTTAACCTATCGATTTGGAGATACCCTTGTAACTAAAGCTTACTGAAACGTTTCTCCAACAAGTAATTATCCTTACAGGACTCTTACTAGAGAAGTTATTTGGGACGCATCATATGTAGTATTATCACCAAACGTAAAACTGTCGATCTGATAGTCACTACTAACAAACCAGTTTAATACCCGAACAGTTTCATTTCCCATAGACAGGGAATTTAGCACAAGATCGTCTCCACGCCGAAGAAATACAAATGAA
>Ga0074193_1002093_pt1 | contig 19831 bp, 16 predicted proteins | sample EPASupsiteHSE605_FD_64523 | JGI IMG/M metagenome (GOLD analysis project Ga0074193, IMG submission 64523) | Bioremediated contaminated groundwater from EPA Superfund site, New Mexico - Sample HSE6-05 | ecosystem: Environmental > Aquatic > Deep subsurface > Groundwater > Contaminated ... | reverse complement strand
AGCCGCTTGCCCCAGCTGTACCGAAACGCTCAAGGATTCCTATACAGAAATATTGATAGACGACCCTGCATGGTCCGCCCGAGTCGAAAAGTTCGCACACAAAGTTCGTGAATTCTCAGAGTTCGTTGCGGAAGAGTACGAAAAAGCAGGACGCTTTGGTAAACAAACGATGGGTGGCAAAAAAGTCACCATGCATGATTCCTGCCATATGAAGCGGGTATTAGAGATCTTTGAGGAGCCTCGCCAGCTACTCAATAGTACTAAAGATTACGAATTGGTAGAAATGAAGGACAGCGACAAATGTTGTGGTATGGCAGGTGCTTTCGGTATGAAATTCCCGGAACTCTCGCTGCCGATATTGAGCCAGAAAATACAAAACATCAAGGACAGTGGCGCTGAGATCGTTGTCGTTTGCTGTCCCGCCTGTATGACACAAATCGGTGGCGGCTTAGACAAACAGGCGCCTGACATTAAAGTCCAGCACATCGCAGATATTTTGGCGAGATAATATTTTTGCCTTCCGCTTGAACAGCTGGCTGCCTATCAGTGATTTTAAGCGGGACGTGACGGTATTCAGCTCTCATAATGGCTATTATTAAAGAATTGGAGATTGATGCAAATGGAACGCAAGTTCTTATTAATACTGGGGTTGGCCGGCTTTACCGTAATGGCGGATAACTGGGTCGTGTCACCCATACTGCCAGCGATCAGCGACAGTTTTAATGTGGCGACTATTCAGGCGGGAATTTTAATTACATCCTATATGATTCCCTTTGGTCTCTTTCAATTAGTATTCGGACCACTGGCGGATCGGTTCGGTAAACGCCAAGTGATTAATACCGTAATGTTTTTCTTTGTCGTGTCTACCGCCCTTTGTTCCGTTGCTAACAGTCTTATTGATATGGCAATTTACCGGGCGTTAGCTGGTGTGTTTGCAGCGGCGGTAATGCCGATCAGCCTGGCTTTGATTGGAGACTTGGTACCTATGGACGAAAGGCAAAGTGCCATTGGTACCTTTATGGGTATATCATTTTTTGGACAAGGTTTAAGTATGGCCTTCGGTGGCACTGTTGCTTATCTATTTAGTTGGCGGGGAGTTTTTGTCTCTTATTCTGTGTTGGCTCTAATTTCTGCGGTAACTCTGTTTTATGCAGGACGAGCGATTCCATCCACGAAAAACCCTAACAGCAAATTTGTTGCACCATATCTCCGGTTAATATCTCAATGGCATAGTTTAAAGACCTATCTGATAATACTTTTTCAAGGGATTTTTATTGTAGGAACATTTTCTTATCTGGGTGCCTATATTAAAGAAACCTATAATTATAATCTTATGTTTATCGGTTTAATCATGACCGGCTTTGGTCTTTTTGTCCTTATCGGAGGCCGTATTAGCGGCAAACTTGCCGCCCGGCTGGGACGGAGGATGGTATTAACAGCAGGTTTAACCTCTGCTTTTTCAGCGGATTTGCTATTATACCTTAATGGTAGTAATTTAATAATTTTGATCATAAGCGTATGTCTGCTGGGCTTGGGCTTTATGTTGGCACACTCCACTTTAACGACCATTGCCACCGGGTTTGCACCTCAGGCCCGGGGTGCTGCAATGTCAATTGTAGCCTTTTGCTTTATGGGTGGCGGCGGCATTGGCACGGCCATCGGTGGTCAGTACATCCAAAGTGTAGGTTTTAGCCAGTTTTTCTTGACATACTGTTTGGGGTTACTACTGCTACTTACGGCAGCATATATATTGATGGAGCAGAAAAAAGTGACTTCACCAAATTAGCAGTTTACCGAACCTATACACATTAAACGACCTCATCCGGATCGTTCTTGCTTGTTGATTTTGAGGGTCCATAATGCATCAAAAAAAGCCAGTATAATATAATAGCCCGTGAACTCTTTGTAAGTTCACGGGCTATTGAAGTGATGCTATTGAAATCAGGTTATTTACTGGTGAGTTGAGTGACCATCTATGTTTCGGCAGACTAAGTTCGATTGTAGTCAGATAGGATACTTTCGGGGACAGCGGACACTCCTCCGAAAGCAGTTATTTTCGGAATGGTGTTAAGTTTACCTTTAACAAAGGAATTGGATGATTGATGAACAGAATTGCTTACCAAGATAACGGGTGAATTTGTTAATGACGCCAATACTGAGCCGGCCAAAGCATCCGGAAAATTTTCTCCTGTCGCTAGGTAGCAAGTTTTAAAATCCAGATCATCTGTGAATTCTTTAATTATACTAATGTTGGTTTCGTATCTTGTTGTTCCACTGAGCCGTGTAGGCGAGGGAAGCTGATTATAGACATTATTACTGACAACTCCGGTTCCACCGACCACGTAGGTACTGTTCACGTTCTCTTTTAAGTATTCTTTTAGGCCATTAGGAAGAGCGTTTTTAGGTGTCAGAAGGATAGGCATACCTTTCATCGCAGCAATTGGAGCAATAGATAAAGCATCCGGGAAATTTTCGCCGGTAGCAATCACTGCTTGTGTAAAGTGTCCCATGGCGTTGGCTACTCTAAGAGATGTTTCGTAACGATCATTACCCGCAATTCTTGATACTTGTATTCCCATGCGTATTATTTCTTGTTCGACATTGGATGAAATAACGCCTGGTCCGCCAATTATATAGACATATTTGACGTTTAAGCGTGAAAGCTGATTCTTGGATTGTTCGTCTAAACTATTCTTTGCTGTTAACAATATTGGGGCATTATATTTCTTGGCAAGTGGTGCACCGCATAAAGCATCCGGAAAATTCTCTCCGCTGGCAATAATAGCATAGTAAGAATTTGTCCACCCTGATCTGGCAACTTCGGCAGAAGTGCCATACATGGTTTGCCCTGCTATTCGAGCTGACGGGATTTTTGATGAATTACTTGATGAGGAATTGGCAGTTGCATGAACCGTAGAAGAATAATTACTTATATCAGAACCGTCTACAGCTTTTACTTTGTAATAATAAGTGGTATTTGCCGACAAGTCAGTATCTCTATAACTGGAGGCTGTCGGTCGAGCAATTCTAGTGTAAGTACCTGAAGACGAGGTGGATCTATATACATAATAGGAGTCTGCTGCGCTTACAGAATCCCAGTTTAGGTATATTTCACCGGAGTTTTGGGCCTTAGCACTGAGATCGGTCGGGGCCGATAGAGTATCGTCGTCTGACTCTTCGGTAGTTTCACGCACGTAAGAAGAATAGGGGCTTGTGTCAGAACCGTTCACAGCTTTAACTTTGAAATAATAGGTAGTATCTTCCGACAAGCCGGTACATTTATAACTTGTGTTTGTCGTTTTGCCAAGTTTGTTATAACCACCTGAAGATGAGGTGGATTTGTAGACATAATAGGATGTTGCCACACTGACCGAATGCCATTCCAGGTCTATTCTACTTGAGCTTACGACCTCAGCATTAAGGCTCTTTGGTGCCGAGAGTGTATCAGACTCTTCGGTCGTTGCATGAGCTGCAGGAGAAAAGGCACTTGTGCCTGAACTGTTCTTAGCCTTAACTTTGTAATAATAGGTCGTATCGTCCGGCAAGTCAGTATTGGTATAATTTGTTGTTTTCGCTGTGGCAATTTGGGTATAAGTAGATGAAGAAGAGGTAGCTCGATATATTACATAGGATGTTGCTTCATCAACCGAATCCCATTCCAGGTCGATTTCCTCAGAGCCATCGGCCGTAGCGCTAAGTTCTGTAGGTGCTGGCAGAGCATAAGACTCATCAGTCGTTGCATGAACAGTAGAAGAATAGGAACTTGTACCAGAACTGTTCACAGCCTTAACTTTGTAATAATAGGTAGTATCATCCGACAAGTCGGTATCGCTATAACTTGTGGTTTCCACTGTAGCAATGTTGGAATAACTACCTGAAGAGGATTTTCTGTATACATCATAGGATGTTGCTACACTAACGGAATCCCATTCCAAGTCAATTTCACTGGTGCTTACGACTTTAGCTGAAAGATTTTTTGGTGCTGATGGAGTACTTAAAGCTAAAGTGTTTTTTGGAAAATTTAATACTAAGAACATTAAACATAGCACGACAGTTATTAATTTAAAATAACTTCTTCTCATTAATATGCCTCTCTCTATACGCAAGAGTTTATCTCGTGATTTTTGTACCTTTTAATATCGTTATATGCAAATGTGAAAGAACTGTTTGACGGATTACAAATTGTTAGGCAATTACGACATCACAATAAACTACAAAAATAATCTAGTGCGTTGGTTTATTTTGGTGTTTGTATTCAAATACTCGACTGTAGCTGAGAAATCCTTCCTGGATAAAAAATTTGTTCTATACTTTTATGTGATTATCTAATGACCAAAGTATATTGAAGTAGCCCGTAACTTGCTGTAAGTTTAGGGGCTAACTTAATTTTATCAGGTTTTTGATCGATAATATGCGAAATATAAAAATAATTGAAGGAATTTAGACATTTATGTCGAAAATATGCTAAGATCGTAATGTATTGGAGGGCTTGATATGGCACAATTTCAAACAACTAATTTAGGAAAAAATTGGGACTTAAGTACAGTAAAGTTAACAGATGTTATAGACATTGGGTTTTTGCAGGAATTTCAAGATGATTTTGCTATCGGAATTGGTTTAGCCAGTGTGACGGTCGATCCTGATGGCACCCCAATTACTAATCCCAGTAGATACACACGATTTTGTATGGATTATACTCACTCAACTGAATGTGGTGACAAACGTTGCGCTGAATCACACCGCAAAGGCGGTGAAGAAGCTGCTCGGACGGGCAAACCAGTCATCTATGAATGTCATGCAGGCTTGATTGACTTTGCCGCACCAATCATGCTGGAAGGGAAACTCATTGGTACTATTTTGGGAGGACAAGTATTGACGGATGCTCCTAATGATGCCAAGTACCGAAAAATCGCTAACGAAATTGGTGTGGATGAAGAAGGGTATGTCGAAGCGGTGCAAGAAGTTCGAAAATTATCGCGGGAAAGTATTGAATCTGCCGCGAACTTACTGTTTATAGTTGCTAATAATATGTCAAATTCTGCTTATCGACAGCTAAAGCTGAAATCTGTTGCTGATACTCTCAGTGATGGATTGTCACAAATTTCGGCGACTATGGAGCAGTTGGCGGCCTCGGCAGGTGTTGTCAATGAAAATCAAGCAAATCTTAATACTGAGATAAAAAATGTAAATATTGTAACTGGTAAAATTGACGCGGTGATGGATTTTATCAAAGAAATTGCAGATGAAACTCGATTATTAGGTTTAAATGCAGCGATTGAAGCAGCAAGAGCAGGTGAAGTAGGACTAGGATTTGGCGTTGTAGCACAAGAAATAAGGAAGCTTTCAGCTGATTCTAAAGAAACGGTTGGTAAAATAAAAGAGCTAACCACAACAATTAAAGAATCCGTAGATAAAACAGTCACCATGGGCAATGAGACAACTAACACAATTGAGCAGCAGGCTGCTGCAATCGAACAAGTGACGTCTAGTGTCATGGAAATTGCCAGTCTTACCGAGCAGTTGAATCATCTTGCTAATACAATATAGATATGAACGTTTTTTTGAAAGGAGGGGATATTTTTGAGCATTCAACTAGTGATATTTGAGTTAGATAAAAAAGAATACGGAATTGATGTTACGGCCATTAATGGTATTCTACGGGCAAGAAAATTTAAGATACAGGGATTGCCAGGTATTGATAAATCAATTGAAGGTATGATAAATTTACGTGGAAATGTGAATTATATTTTTAATCTAAGGGTTAAGTTCGGTTTAGACAAAACAGATATCTCTAATGAAAGCAAATTTATTATGCTAAATGCCAATAATTCAACTATTGGTTGTATTGTCGATGAGGTTACAGATATTGTTAAGTTAAACGATGAACATATTCAGCTGATACCGAGTTTCATAAGTAGTGATAATGATAATTATATTAAAGGTATTGGCAAACTTGATGATCGAATGATTATTATTTTGGATCCGGATAAAATATTTTCTACCGAATTGTCAGCGCTTCAAGGTGGAGTTAATATTTAATACCTCCACTCAAGCTCTTTAGGCCAAGCGAATAGTGAGACTCCGGTGGTGGAGTTTACCTCCACCACCAAAGCAGAAAAAGGAACACCCATACAAAGAAAGTGGGTGTCTCAGATTAGATTAACTTGTTACTGACAGATAGAGCCTTTCATTTATTACTCTTGAAATATAAAGTAGGTATTCAGGTCTACGTTTCAGCATCTTCTGAAGTTTCCGAGTGGGTTCTGTCGTTTAAACGGCCGGCATGTCGGACTGCCTCTCGAAGTAAAAACTCAATGTGGGCGTTAACACTGCGGAATTCATCGGCAGCCCAACGTTCCAGGGAAGCGTACAGTTTAGGATCAAGCCGTAGAGGGTATTGTTTTTTCGCCAATTTTATCCACATCCATTACAAAGCTGCTGTTGTACTCGGGCTTAGGCTGAAGGAGAAATAGTTATTAGTAGACTGTTCCAGTATTAACAACAGGTTGAATAGCACGTTCCGAAACGATAGATACGAGGAGATTATTAACCATAGCGGCTTTACGCTCTTCATCAAGTTGTACAACACCGTCATTTTCAATGCGTTCAATAGCCAATTGTACCATTCCCACGGCACCCTCTACAATAATTTGGCGAGCCGAGAGGATGGCCGAAGCTTGTTGTCGCTGAAGCATAGCGCCTGCAATTTCCGTTGCATAGGCCAAGTGGGTGAGACGGGCTTCAGTCACTTTGACACCTGCGAGGATGAGACGTTCTTGGAGCTCGTTCATTAACTCAGAGGATACCTCCTCAGGATTACCTCGTAGGGAAAATCCCTTGCCTTCGAAGTTGTCATAGGCATAACGCGTTGCTACGTGTCGTAAAGCTGTTTCACTCTGAATTTCCACAAATTGTTCATATTTTTCTACATCAAAAATTGCCTTAGCGGTATCAACAACGTGAAAGACGACAACTGCAGCAATCTCGACCGGATTACCCTCAATGTCATTGACCTTGAGGGTTTTGCTGTTGAAATTTCGGACGCGCAAAGAAATTCCTTTACGAACTGCTAATGGGAAACATAGCCATAATCCAGGCTCGCGGATCGTTCCCAGATAACTCCCAAAAAAGACCAGTGCATAGGCCTTATTGGGTTGAACTACTAAAATTCCACTTCCTAAAATGACCGCCAAAATTATGAGAGGAATACCCACCAGATTTTCCTGAACAAGTAAAGCAATTCCACCGATTAAGAGAGCGAGCATCAGGATCAGGGCAAAGTAACCGTTAATGGCCCACGCTTTCTTTTCGATCATTTGAAGAGTCCTCCTTAAAGCTTTTTTGTGGATTTCAAGACTATGTGCATGAATATTAAATATCTGTGATACTAAAATGATATCATATTTATATCAAAATGTGAAGTAGTAAATAGAGAGAAAATAGAAGGTTGAGTACAAACTAGGAAAATGGTCATTTTATTAGTAACATCTCTTTTTTCGGAAACGAGATTATATTGCAAAATCATGGAAGGAGTATGTGTAATGAGTCAGGCCAAGAGTCCTCAACCTACTTTTCCGGCCCAGCACCAAGAGCAACAACCAGGTTTTGAATTTTTGATGGACCCCAAACCTATATTCGAAGATCCGGCTTATTCGGGAAGCGCAAAGCTAATAGGTAAAGTTGCAATTATTACTGGAGGAGACAGTGGAATCGGTCGTGCCGTATCAATTGCCTATGCTAAAGAAGGTGCCGATGTTGTAATTGTTTATTTGAATGAGCACAATGATGCCTTGGATACGAAAGCCCGTGTGGAGCAATTAGGGCACCGTTGTTTGGTTTTGGCAGGGGACATAGGAGACGAAGCCTTCTGTCAGGATGTGGTTAGTCAGACGTTTCAGGCCTTTGGAAAAATCGATATTCTTGTCAACAACGCTGGCGAGCAACACCCTCAGAATAGTTTGCTCGATGTGACAACTGCCCAACTCGAAAGAACGTTTCGTACCAACATTTTTAGTCACTTTTTTCTAACCAAAGCCGCGTTACCTCATCTTAAATGGGGGAGCTCTATTATCAATACTACCTCTATCACGGCCTATGAGGGGCATGATCAATTGATCGACTATTCGGCGACTAAAGGGGCTGTTGTTTCTTTTACCCGTTCGTTGTCGGAATCTCTTTGTAAATTGGGTATTCGGGTCAATGGAGTCGCCCCGGGCCCTATCTGGACGCCATTAATCCCGGCTTCCTTTCAAGCGGATCAAGTTGCGACGTTTGGTAGTACATCACCTATGCAGCGAGCTGGCCAACCTAAAGAGTTAGCACCAACTTATGTGTTTTTAGCTTCCGAGGATTCATCCTATATGTCTGGACAGATCCTTCACGTCAACGGAGGAACTATTATCAATGGGTAGAAGAGGTAATTAGCCCAAGGATGAAGGCAGGGTTGAGTTTATATGTACAATGCCCTGTCTTTTGATTAATGTTTCTGGCTGTATTGTGATTAATATCACATTGTAGGATAGAATAATTAGTTATAATTTAGAAAGAAAGGTCTGCTAAGGTCAGCTTGAAAGTTGAAAAGAGGGATAAAGATGTTTGCTAGATTTAGAAAGTATGCTTCAATAAGGCATTTTGTTCAAATTTTGTTCGCTATGGCAGTTGTTTATATTGGAATAACATTTGTTATGTTTGTCAACCAGGTTGCAAGTGGCGTGCAGCCTAGCATAAGCCGACCTTCAGGGGTTGAAGCTTTTTTGCCCATTAGTGCTTTAGTTGGGCTAAAAGCGTGGGTAGAGACAGGTGTTTTTGACCCAATCCATCCCGCCGGCTTAATAATTTTACTGGCAGCGATTGCGGTGTCCTTGGTGCTAAAAAGGGCTTTCTGTTCCTGGATATGCCCGATCGGGACCCTGTCGGAAGGCTTGGCTATGATAGGAAACAGTATATTTGGGCGAAATTTTATAGTTCCTAAAGCGTTAGATTATCTCTTCCGCTCATTTAAATATATTATTCTATTCTTCTTTATTGCAGGAATCTTCTTCGGGATGAGCGGTACTGATGCCGCGGTATTCCTGCAAACACCATACAATATGGTTTCAGATGTGAAAATGCTTAAGTTTATGCAACATCTTGGTGGATTTGGAATGACTGTTATTGGCTTGCTCGTAATACTTTCGATATTCTACGAAAATTTTTGGTGCCGTTATCTTTGTCCTTATGGTGGTTTTCTGGGGCTCTTCAGTATGCTTAGTCCTTTTAAGGTAACACGCAAGCAAACTACGTGTATTGGGTGTGGAAAATGTACGAAGAGTTGCCCGAACCACATAAAAGTGGAACTGGCTGATAGGGTCTGGTCTCCAGAGTGCACGGGTTGTTTGAAGTGCGTGCAGCAATGTCCGGTTAAAGAAACCTTGACATTTAAGGTAACGAAAGGAAAGAGATATTTATCTCCCAAAACGCTCGCCTTTAGTTTGCTTGGTATGTGGGCTTTGTTTATAATTATCGCCAAATTCACGGGACATTGGGAGACACATATGACGATGGATATGTACAGGGGACTAATTCGTGCGCTAAATTAAAAATATGAATGAAATAGGATACACCCCTTATTGGAACATTCGGTTTCAATAAGGGGTGTATCCTGTTTTGAGTTGTTATTGGAAAGCTGCAGCAAGTAAGTCTTTCTGTAAATCTTGACCGATAAAGCTAACGATTCCTGTTGTAACGCCTGTTGATTCAATTATCGAATATTGTCCATCAACATAATGGAATTCCAGGTAGCCATGATCTGATTTAATAAATCCTTTACCTCTTAATATATTGCCGTAGTTTTTATTTTTACACTTCTCGAGGATGATTTCTAATTGCTCATAGTTGAGAATTCCGGAGGTCCGTAGTCCTAGCGATTCAAAGTCGTGATGCAGCGAGTGGGTTATATCATTGACCATTACAACTTTTTTTTGATCAACCAGGTCCAGGAGTTCCTCGGTGGTAAGCTCGCTCCAATCTTCTGCTAGGATCAGGGCTGTTTCATTTAACATGTGCAACTCTAATTCAATCCGAGCAATTTCTTCAGCGGGGAGATATTGAGTTTTACTGACTACTAAAGACGATGCACTACAAATTTGACTTTTGAAGAAGCCGGAGTAACTTTGGATATGATTTATAAAGTTCTGTGCATCAACAACTGTTGTAATGGAGTTAATGTAACACTCTGAGGAAATCTCTGGATCTTTAAATAGATCAAAGATCTCGCCTATAATAAAGATGCCTGATGGTTCAAAGATTATTCTATCGATCTTTTGAGTTAAAATTTGTTTTAAAGTGAAAATAAAATCTCCCTTAAGTTTACAACAAACACATCCGTTAGATAGTTCGTAAATCTCAAACCCTTCAATTTCCAGAATTTCGCGATCAACGCTTACATCACCAAATTCGTTTTCGATCAACACGACTTTTTCTTTGCTATCGAGAGCGTTGAGGATTTTTTTGATTAATGTTGTTTTGCCAGACCCTAAAAAGCCGGAGATTATATCGAATTTTACCATAAATCAAGCCTCCTATGAAGCGGGGCCCACATTTACCCCTAGTGTAAGCTTAATCATAATTGGTCGGCTTGACCATGGATTATTCTGTAGTAAATTGGATTTTTCGAAATCGACCTATCCTAAATTAGTGCTATTATAAAGGTTTACCCCAAATATGTTTACGATACTGTGTGCCTGAAACTTGGGCTTTGGAGCATGATTTTTACTTATCGATTGTCCTTTGCAAAAACAACTAGGTAAGATTTATCAATTTAAAACAAGATAGTCCATAGCGAAGAAAGGCTTAAAAGAACTAAAATGATATCAACCTAAAAAAACAAATATTTAGAACATTCGAGAAATTAACAAAGCTCAAAGCGCCGAGGGAAGGATGTGAGGCAAGTCTTTCAATAATGTAATGTTAACAGACTAGGACTCAAGGTTTTCGGGATGTTATGGATTACATGAAGTTAACATGCAAACATGTCTAACTCTAAAATGTAACTAAAATTTAAAAAACTAATTAGGGGGCAAAAAAATGTTTGATTTTTCAGGATTAAGTAATGCGGTCATCGCAGGAGACGAAGATGTAGTTCTTGATTTAGCACAAAAAGCTCTGGATGCAAAGGTTGATCCTCTTTCAGTCATTAATGATGGACTTATTGCCGGGATGAATGTCGTGGGTGCTCGTTTTAAAGTTAACGATATGTATGTACCAGAAGTATTGATGTCCGCTGCAGCCATGAAAGCCGGCGTGGCCATCGTGAAGCCATTGTTGACAAGTGGTCAGACTACAAATAAAGGTACGGTTGTCATTGGAACAGTTACGGGCGACCTGCACGATATTGGTAAAAGCTTGGTTGGAATGATGCTCGAGTGCTCTGGTTATGCTGTCGTCGACTTGGGTGTCGATGTTTCTGGGGATGATTTTGCCGCTGCAGTTACAAGTAATAATGCTTCAGTAGTAGCCCTTTCCTGCATGCTGACAACAACTATGCTGCAAATGAAAACGACAATTGAAGTATTGACTGCTAAGGGTATTCGTAAGGATATTAAAGTTATTATTGGTGGAGCTCCAATAACCCAAGAGTTCTCGGATAATATTGGTTCTGATGGTTATGCAACAGACGCTGCTGGAGCAGTTGATCTTGTTACTAAGTTATTAAACTAAATAGAAGAAACATTAGGAGGGAATATTGTGACTGTAAAGTTTACTGAATTGGCTTATACTAATGTGGATGAATTTGTTTATGGGAGTGCTAAGAAACCTGTCGTATGTGCTAATGGAATGGTTATTGGTGGAGGAACACTCTATCCGGAACTGAACTGCACATTGCCAATGATGATGATCACTGAAGAAACCATGCCAAAAGTATTGGCACAGTATGAAGAAATGCTGCACGGTGTCTGCTCTATGGGAGTTGAATTAAAAGTACCTGGAATGTTAGTTGAAATCGAACTTCTTCCTCCTTGTACCTTTAATCCGCAATGGGGCATTGATGTGACCAAAGTCGTTAAAGGCGTAATGAAGGAATATGAAACTAAGTTTGGCTTAAAGAGCATGTTAAGAATGACACCTGTCGATGTTCGTGAAGGTAAGACTCTTAAACATATGTACAAAGGTGCAGAATGGGATCAAGTAATTGATACGATGAAGGGTTGCGCCGCAAATGGAGCAGACTTTTTATCAATTGAATCGATTGGTGGAAAACATCTGCATGATGAGTCAGTCATGAATATCGATCTACCTAAGGCTGTATTCTCTTTAGGAATCATCGGTTGCCGCGACATGAAAATTTTATGGGATGAGATCGTGAAGATTTCAGCTGAATATAATGTTTTACCTGCTGGTGACACTGCTTGCGGTTTTGCCAATACATCCATGGTTATGGGCCACAAGAATTTCATTCCCAAAGTTTTTGCTGCTATTGACAGAGTTATGTGTGCTGTAAGAACGATGGTGGCCGTTGAATCAGGTGCTGTTGGACCGGATAAAGATTGTGGTTATGAAGGTGTTTATCTCAAAGCTATTACCGGAACACCAATTTCTATGGAAGGTAGAGTAGCAGCTTGTGCTCACTCCAGTGCAGTTGGTAACGTTTCCTTAGCCCTGGCAGATTGCTGGAGTAATGAATCCGTTGAAAATGTAAGATTGCTGGGCAATATGGCTCCTACTGTATCCATGGAGCAACTTGCTTATGACTGCCGTCAAATGAACGTTGCCAAAGATAAAGGCTTCGCCCTTCAAATGAGAGACATCCTTGTAGAATCCGATAATAAGTACGACCCTACAGCCTATATAATGACCCCAAGTGTCGTTCTGAAAATTGCGGGTGAAATCATTAAAGGAAAAACTCACTTTGAGCGGACGAAAATCGCTGCGGGTGCTACGATTACTGAATTGCGTGCAGCAGCTCAAGCGGGTAAATTAGAGCTCGGTCCCAAAGAAATGAAATATCTGGACATCTTTGAAAAGCAACTCAAAGGTATTCCCGATGACGAAGCTAAGTTCATCGCTGATATGATTAAAGCTAATCCGAAACACGATCTTGGAATGTACGATATTTCATAAATTTATAGTTCATTACAGAAATTCCTAAATATTGGGCGCTCAAATCTCCCGTGGGTGAATACCATCGGTACCTGGCGGGGATTTGAGTGCTTTGTTGCATTATTTTATATCGCTATTCTGTTACATAATTCTAAATCTTTTGACTCAAAACTGCAATATATGCTTTTTTATGGTATAATATATTTTAATTTGGCTAAGAGACTTCGTGCATCAAAAGAGGATTAATTGTATTATATTGGTAAGATAAACTATGGCCTAATACGCTAAATTTATATATGCAGCTGGTGTCAAGAGGTTTTGCTGGCATAGGGTATCGTTAATGTGTGAAGCTGACATCGGAGGTGGGTATGTGAATCAGGCAAACATCACTCCTGAAAAGGAATCACAATGGCTAGAAAAACTAGTAGGGCGGAATCTGCTGGAAAAAGTACTTTGTTCTTTTTCAAAATCCACTGGATTAAAAGCAATACTCGTTGATACACAGGGAAATACCCTTGTTTCTACGGATCATGAGATTAAGGACTGCACTTTCTGCCGGAAGATCAGGGCAGATAGTTCTGGAGTAAGAAAATGCCAGCGATCATACGCTCGAGCGTGTACAGAAGCAGCTAAGTATGGTGAACCTTATATTTTTAGATGTCATGCTGGCCTAATAATGTGGGCAGCACCGATTGTATTGAATGAGTATGTATTCTCGATTATCTGCGGACAAGTTCTGATGTGGGAACCGGAAGATTATTTTTTAGAAGAGATAGAAGAGATGGTTAAGGGTCTTGATGTGGACGTTTCTGCTGTCAAGTGGGCTGCTGCCCAATTAGAGGTAATGTCAAGTGATAAGGTACAGGCGGCGGCGGATCTTCTGTTTATCGTGGCGAATCAAATCATGAAAAGCGGTATGACAGTCTTAGAACAAAGAAGGAATATCACCGCTCAACAGGCAAGACTAGCAGAAGAAATTCAGGCTCGTAAACGTTCTGAGGTTGCTATGCGCACCATCGAGTCAAGAGCGTTTAGTATTAATTCTTTAGACAAAGAACACGAATTAAAGACGATGGTTCGTAATGGGGAAAAGCGAGCAGCCCAACAACTGCTGGAAAATTTATTAGTAGATATTCTAGAAGTTAATGTCGAGCATTTGGATACAGTCAAAACAAGAGTCGTCGAACTTGTGGTGATAATTTCGAGAGCGGCCGTGGACGGAGGCGCTGACTTAAGTGCTATCTTAAAGCAAAATTCGTTATTTTATCTGGAGTTGCTTAAAATTTCCAAGACGGAAGAAATATGCCTCTGGGCTAGAGATATGTTAGAAACCTATATGAACCAAATCGATCTGAACAAAGATCAAAAAAATCTCCAAGCTATTCAAAAAGCTGCGGAATATATTAGAAAGAATTATCGCAATAAAATTACTATTGAGGACATTGCCCAGGTAGTTTATCTTAGTCCATGTTATGTCAGTAGAATATTCAAACAGGGTCTTGGTTGTACTTTAATGGAATATCTAACTCAAGTAAGGGTAGAAGAAGCTAAAACCATGTTGAAAAACCCCAAATATAATGTTATGCAGGTTGCTGAAGAGAGTGGTTTTGAGGATCCTGCCTATTTCACTAGAGTTTTTAAGAAGCTTGAGGGAATTACTCCAAGTAGATATAAGCAATATGCCTTATAAATTTGGCAGTTACTGAGGGAGTGAGCTCTGTTGATATCTTCAGAATTAGAATTAATAACAAAAGCATTAATAAAAGGACAGGCTAACCGAGTGAAAACTCTTACTATACTGGCGATTGAGAACGGGATAGAACCCCGAGCAATTCTTGAAAAGGCGTTAATGCCGGGTATGCAGGAAATTGGTGCGCAATTTCGAGATAACATTATCTATATATCGGATGTCTTAATTGCTTCACGAGCAATGCATGCAGGGTTGCATGTATTGAAACCTTACTTATCGAACCCACAGCAATCCTTACTAGGTAAAGTAGTTATCGGTACTGTTGCCGGAGATTTACATGATATTGGGAAAAATTTAATTACTATGATGTTCCGTGGTGCAGGGTTTGAAGTTATCGATCTCGGCATTGATGTCCAACCTGAGGACTTTGCGCAAGCAATATTAGACTACAAACCTGACATCTTGGCTATGTCAGCTATGTTGACGACTACGCTGGGAATGATGTCTGAGACAATAAAAGAACTCAATCGACGAGATCTACGTAATAACGTAAAGATAATTATAGGTGGAAGTCCAGCAACTCAAGAGTTTGCACGTGCTATTAAGGCAGATGGTTTTGCTGTCGATGTAATGAAAGCGGTTGATTTAGCAATAAAGCTTGTGCAGTAAGTGGAAACTTTTACTTGACACAATGATTGATAGCCTTATTATTGTTAAATCATAAATAATATAGCAATAAATAATGAGAAGAGAAGCATAAGATTTTGCTTCTCTTTCTCTTATTTCTCTTGGTTTCAGGGATCGTAACCGTCATTTAAGGATTAGACTATAAAAATATAAGTTAAGATTGACCAAGATTAAACAAGAATGTCCATGTAAAAACCCACAAGATAAGACTAGAATATCAATATTAGATTGTCTAGATTATTCACTCTAGATAATAAATTCAGTATTTTTAAACTATTTATTTAAGGGAAATTTGTACAATATTTTGCCTATGGTATCTATTTAATTGAAGGAGGAAAAGAAATGTTAGTTGTAGGTGAACTTATTAATGCGAGTCGTAAAGCCATCGGTGCTGCCATTACGGAAAAAAATGTTGAATTTATTCAAAAGGTAGCTAAGGATCAATTCGACGCCGGAGCACATTATATTGATGTAAATGCAGGTATTTATCTGGAGAAGGAGCCTGAATACCTTGCATGGCTTGTAAAAACTGTTCAGGAAGTCGTTGATTGTCCTTGTTGCTTAGATAGTCCAAGCCCCACGGCTATTGCTGCAGCTTTTGCAGTACACAAAGGTACACCCATGATTAACTCCATTTCCTTGGAAAAAGAACGCTATGAGGCGTTGCTTCCTGTACTTTCGGGCTCGGACTTAAAAGTTGTCGCACTTTGTATGAGTGATGATGGGATGCCGGAAACGATGACTGACCGATTGAAGATTGCCGATAAACTCATTAATGGGCTTGTTCAGGCCAATGTACCGATCAGCAACATTTATGTAGATCCGTTGGTACAACCTGTTTCCGTCAACAACACCTTTGCCATGGAATTCATCAATTCTGTTGAAGCCATTATGACACAGTTTAAAGGAGTTCATACGATGTGTGGGCTGTCAAACATTTCTTATGGTCTGCCTGAGCGGAAATTCATGAATCGTGCTTTTGCTGTGATGGCCATAGCTAAAGGGCTTGATGGCATGATTGTTGATCCCTTAGACAAAATGATGATGGCTAGTATCGTTACAGCTGAGGCACTCGCATCGCGAGATGCTTACTGTGCTAAATATCTCAAAGCTTATCGCGGCAAACAATTTGAGTTTTAAGAATAAATGTAGTTTTGATCCCCTTCTCTAACATAGGAGGGGATACTCTTTTCAATATTTGAACACAAGTTATAGGAATGGGTTAGAGTTGGAAAATGTAAATAGTTGGAAAATGGGTCAATGAACAAAATGAGGTCATTGGCCTATTTGAAGATCATGCTTAGATGCTGTGAAATAACAAGATAACAGCTTGGTTGAGACTCGCGGGGTGGAAAATTAAGTAATCTGAAGGAAATTTGAAGGAATGTGGAGAATGTAAGATGTAGAGAATGGAAACAGTCGAACTAATGGGGCTGTAAACAATTGGAGTGAGGGGGATCAACATCAAGATTAAGCTCATCGGTTGTGATTCTACTAAGAATGAAGTCTGTTCGTTGGGTATTCCAGAATCTATGGATTGTGAATTCTTAGATTACAATTACCACGGCAAACCAGGCCTGCTCCATATGCGTCTTCAAGAAATTATTAACCAAAGCCAGGATTACGATCTGATTATCATGACCTACAGTCGATGTTCCAATGTAGTCGTCGGGTTGCTTTCCCAACGGGTACCAATGCTTTTGCCAAAAACTCATGATTGTATCTCCCTGCTGCTTGGTTCAAATGAACGACAAATTAAGTTGCTTAAGGAAAATCCGGGAACCTACTATTTTAGTCGAGGGTGGTTGGACTATGGTCGGACTCCCTATGCAGAGTACCTTGAATACGTCGATCGTTTTGGTCAGGAAAAGGCCGCTGATCTGATTAAAATGTTATATGGCAGCTATAATAAAGCTGTTCTAATTGTTACTTTGGGAACGAAAGATATCGAGAAATACCGGGAAAAAGTACGTAAGATTGCTGAATTTTTTGACTGGGACGTTGGCGAAGAAGAAGGAGATCTTCATCTTTTAACCGATGTGTTAAAGGGAAACGCTGGGCAAGACACAGTTTATGTCGAACCGGGACGGACGGTTACAGTAGATATATTGGCAGGAGGTTAAACTATGCAAATTACAATACTACCCAATCGCGTCATGACAACTATGGAAAATGAAACATTAATGGAGGCACTGATTCGTCACCGCCTTCCCGTACAGAATGTTTGTAATGGAGAAGGAACTTGTGGTAAATGCAAGGTTCGAATGACGGGAAATGTTCCTGCTCCAACTGAGCGTGATTTAGAGCATCTTACTGAAACTGAGATCAAGGCTGGAATTCGGCTCGCTTGTGCAGTATCGCCTGAAGAGGGAATGATCGTTGAGCTCAATTTTGTCGAGAGTCAGGATCGAAAAGAAAGTGTCCTTCTCGGATTAAAGACTACTACGTTAGATCCCGGCATTAAAAAAGTGTTTGTGAAGTCCACTTTACCTTCGCTGGCAGATGAGCGGGGCGACTGGGATCGCTTTGTGGACGAGCTAAGCATCATTACAGGCGGGAGTTATGATCAAGCAAGTCTTTATGTCCTAAGTAAAGTTCCGGCCGTCTTACGCGCAGGCGAGTTTGCCCTAACTGCTACGGTGTATGGGGAAGAAATTTTGGATATTGATGCTGGCGATACAACAAATAGGTTTTACGGTGTTGCAGTCGATATTGGCACAACTAGTATAGCGGTGGCTTTAGTCGATCTGAACCAGGGAAATATTCTGAAAGTTGTTTCCGCCGAAAATGAACAAACTGCTTATGGAGCGGACGTCATTTCTCGTATTACCTATGCTCGGGAAAGCCAAGAGAATGCCTTGACTCTACGTGCTTCCGTAAGAAGAACAATTAATCATTTACTGGAAGAACTTTCTCTTCAAACGAAGGTGAGTAAAAGCGAAATGTACAAGATGACGCTTGTTGGTAATACAACGATGCATCATCTCTTTATCGGTTTAGAAATAGCCCATTTGGCAGTATCCCCATTTGTCTCAGTCTGCAATCGACCGTTGGAATTTACGGCAGATGAATTGGGAATGGAAATCAATTCCCAAGCAAAAATTTTATTTCTACCCAACATAGGTAGTTTTGTTGGTGCCGATACGGTGGGGGCAATCATGGGGGCACCTGCGGTCTTGGAACCAGGCAATCATTTGCTGATAGACTTAGGTACCAACTGTGAGTTATTTCTAAAAACAAACGATACGATGATTGCTTGTTCAACTGCGGCCGGGCCTGCTTTTGAAGGGGCCGGCATCGTTCATGGAATGAGGGCGAAAATAGGAGCTATTGAAGGCGTATCCCTGACAGAAGAAGGAGAGGTAACCTGTCAAGTAATCGGAGAGCAGGAACCCATTGGGATTTGTGGCTCAGGTCTTATTGAGGGGATCGACGAGCTGAGAAAAGTTGGGGTTGTAAATAAACAAGGGAAGATCGTTGACCCTGAAAAGGCTAAACTTGCACCGGAGCTTCTCAAGCGGATTCGAATGGTTGAAAAAGGGCGTGAATTTGTCTTGAATTATGGGACGGATCAAGGGTTTGATGTTACCTTAAGTCAAAAAGACATTGGAGAATTGCAGTTAGCCAAAGGGGCAGTATGCGCAGGAATAAAGACGTTAGTTGAAATGGCCAAAATAAAAATAGCGGACCTTGATTCAGTGACTTTATCTGGAACGTTTGCTACCTATCTTAAAGCCCATAATATTTTAAATATTGGACTTGTTCCGGATATTGCCCCGGAGAAAATTAAGACTGTGGGCAATGCTGCCCATGTTGGGGCACTCTTAGCATTGATTGATCACCATGAGTTTGCTAAAGCGAGAGAGTTATATCGCAGAATTAGCCACGTCGAACTTGGCGGAAGTCCGAAATTCTCTAACTATTTTATGACCAGTATGTACCTTGAAAAGAATACCTAAAATTTCTTTTGGTTTTAAAAACTAAAAATTTCAAAATTTCTATAAATTCTGCTCCAGAAGAGTTATAATGGTACAAAGGGAGAGTTTTGTCCAGAAGTAATAGATGAAAAAGGAGAGGAACTGAGAAATGGAAAACAAGTTCAAAGAGTCAATCCTTGACAAGAATGTGCTATCCGTGACGTGGGAGCTCGTACCGGGGAGGGGTGCCAACGAAAAGGCCCAACAAAGTGCTATGGCTTCTTCAGAAACAGCCGCTAAAGGCGGCAGGGTTCATGCCCTAACGATCACGGATAACCCGGGGGGGAATCCGGCAATGCTCGCAGATTACCTGGGTGTTGAAATCCTTGGAATGGGAATTGAGCCGCTAGTACATTTTACTTGTAAAGATAAAAATCGCAATCAAATGGCAAGTCAATGG
>Ga0074193_1002091_pt1 | contig 19837 bp, 20 predicted proteins | sample EPASupsiteHSE605_FD_64523 | JGI IMG/M metagenome (GOLD analysis project Ga0074193, IMG submission 64523) | Bioremediated contaminated groundwater from EPA Superfund site, New Mexico - Sample HSE6-05 | ecosystem: Environmental > Aquatic > Deep subsurface > Groundwater > Contaminated ... | reverse complement strand
CACTCGCCCCTTGCCACTGGCTAGGGGTAAAATTTGCTGGGCAACTACCGCCTGTAAGGAACTAGCGAGCTGCTGGCGGATGCCTTCCCGCATGTGTTCCTGAAACACATCCACAATCCGGTTGATAGCCAACGGTGCGGTTTGAGTATGCAGAGTGGAAAAAACTAAGTGACCTGTTTCTGCCGCACTAAGAGCAATGGAAATGCTCTCCAAATCGCGCATTTCTCCAATGAGAATAACATCCGGGTCATGACGCAAAGCCCTTTTCAAAGCCTCGGCAAAAGACTGAGTATCCTGTCCCACCTCACGTTGTTTGATTATGGATCGCTTGTGCTGATGCAAAAATTCTATCGGCTCTTCTATCGTAATAATATGTAGGTTACGTTCTTCATTAATATGGTTAATCATTGCCGCCAAGGTGGTACTTTTACCGCTGCTGGTAGGACCGGTGATTAGCACCAAGCCTCGGGGTAGATAACAAAGCTTTCTAAATACATCCGGTAGACCCAGATTTTCGATCAAGGGCGGGTTAAAAGGCAACAGTCGGAAAACAACCGCCATACTGCCTCGCTGGCGCATTATATTCCCCCGAAAACGACACACCCCGGATATAGAATACGAAAAATCTAACTCCCAATTTTCGTTAAACTCCTGTCGCTGATGCTCATCCAAAATCGGCAACACTAATTCTGTCACATTGGATGATTGTAAGACCGGATAATCTAAAAAAATTAGTTCATTGCTTACTCTGACAGCCGGAGTCGCCTCAGCGGCAAGGTGAAGATCCGAAGCTTGCCTATCTACTGCATCTAGAAGAAGTCGGTCCAGGTCCACCGGGTATCTATTATGCATGTTCGGTTCCTCCAAATACAAAATCATTCATGGAAATTTATATTAAATATATTCATACTCGTAATAATAATTAATCATACAAAAATAATAAACCTCAAATATAAAAACCTTAAATAATACAAAATAAAAAGCATAATGCTAATAAACATCAAAAAAAAGATTATTATCCATAAAAACATAAAATTCCTGCTTATAATAATATCACAAAAAAAATAAAATTAAGATAGCGATATTTGTATAAATAAAAGAAAGCCACTATAATACGACTAGTAATTATTTGCACTATTTCCAAGTAACTACTGCTGTTGCCACCAAACCCCCGACTACCGAACTAATTAAATTTACCCAATCATTGTTAATCCATTTCCAGCCTCCGGCCCTGATGGTTAGCTGATGACAGTGTTTCAGTTTCTCTGTGATCCGGCCGCACACTCGACACCGATAACGTATCTGTAATGTTGCGCCAAGAAGGCTGTCCATAAAGCACCCCGCCATTCCTCCAATCAAACCCGCCATTAAAAGAATACCCACAGTTAATCCTATTGGTCCGGTTAATTTTTGCCCAACCTCAGCAACCAGCCCTATTAGAATTGCTCCACTGGCACCGGCCAGCGTACCCCAGAGCGAAACCCCGCCCGAAGTACCCGGGGCGACCTTTTGCCCATTCAAAATCGACAGGGTTGTTCCCTTACTCAACACACCTAACTCGGTAGCCCAGGTATCTGCCGTAACGGCAGCCATAACGCCAACATAACCCACAAATAAAAACAACGAAGGTTCCAGTCTGGTATTTAAAACTGCCAACAACGCCCCCAGACCACCGTTAGCCAATACCTGCCCAATATCCCTTCGTCCAGTCTTAGCAAAATCCTGTTCTACCTCCTGTTTATCTTTACGCCGAAATCCGGATAATAGGCTTGAAGATACAAAGAAAACTAATAATATTCCAAACCATAACCAACCTCCAAAACCCGCTATAAGCGTGCCTATTAGCACGGCCCCCACCATTCCGCTGCCGGAAAGTGCCTGATTATAGTAACCCCACCAGGCACCCAAAAAACTAACTAAGAATCCCCATAAAAGCAACACTTCACTCTCCTTGCTCTTTAAAAGGCCGATGACCCATGAACTAAGATTTTTCGAAAAAAGAATAATCGGTCTCATTCTAAATTTGAATATCTAGAATTGCATGTATTTCGACAAAATTATCATAAATCCTGCCAGTTGTTGCTACTAATGAAAATCTTACAATATTTATGAATAATTGTGACAAAAATGCAGAACATTACATTTAGATTTCTTTCTATAAACTAACCTAATCTACAAAAAGGAGGTGCCATTTTTGAATCAGTTAACCAATCGTGAACTTATGTTACTAGAAGACAATTTGAAGATGGGAACTAATATGGCGCGCTTTGCTCAAAGTTGCGTAAATTCAATTTCAGATCCACAATTAAAATCCCTATGTCAACAAATTGCTCAGGATCATAACCATGATTTTCAGACACTGTCCCGTTATTTTAATACTCAAACGATGTAACAACGACAGGAGGTATAAACAATGCCCCATAATATCAATCCCAACTACTCCGCCATGGGTGCTGCCGGAGCGGTACGAAACACCGGATCCAGTATGGAAAACTCCAGCAGTATGGGCCTGAGTGATAAAGATCAAATTCAGATCCTGCTCAACGAACATAAACTTATGATTTCATCCATGACTAACTGCATCCTGGAATGTGCCAACCCCCAGCTCCGCCAGGACTGCATTAATGTTCTAAATAAAGATTTTTCGCATCAGAAAATGATCTGGGATGCTATGAATCAGAGGGGATGGTACCAGGTTCAAATGGCATCCCCTCAGGAACTACAAAGGGCACAGCAACAGCTTAATCAGCAACAGATTGGCCAACAACAACATCAACAATATTCCCAACAATTCACTCATCAATCTACTGGTCAACAGCATTTCACTAATCAACCAAACCAGCAGCATTCCTATATGCAGCAAAATTATACCCAGCAGCCGTTTTCTCAATCAAACTTTACCCAAAGACCCTAGTGTGGCCAAATACCGGTTAGACAAATATAGAAGTCCTGGTTATAAACCAGGACTTCTATATTAATGACTGCAAAGTCTTGAAATCAAAATATCTGTATATGGAGGCAAAAATGAAGCACTTGACCCCTTTAGTGATTAAATACTTTCTGATCGCCTTTGTCTTGGCTCTAATCCTGCCCCTCTTCGGAAGCTACGTTGTTACGGTTTCTTTCTTTACCGCTGTACCCATTACCATTATTTTGTATAGCCTAGGTGACCTGACGGTCTTGCCCCGACGGGGTAATACTGCAGCCACAATGTTCAGCACGTTACTCGCCGGTCTCATAATTTGGGGAAGTATCTATCTGCTGCCGGGACTTACGATCTCTTGGTCAGGAATAGTATTCAGTTCTCTGACTATTGGCATCAGCGATTGGTTCTATCACCGTTGGCTTATCCGTAACGGAATAATTCAATTGTTTCCCTATGACCCTATTTAAATAACTTGGCTTTGAATATAATCGATCAAAAAATTAATCACCCTATTTATCTTTTACTGCATCAGTTTATACCGTCCTAATCTACAATTTAGGTAGTAATACTAGGCAGTAGCCGCAGTGGCAATTTTCTTATTTCCTTCCGTACTCGGTTTCTTCTCAGCAGACGCCGGTTTATTACTGGAATTGTCCTGCGCCTTGGAGGAAGAATCGTCAACTACATAGTAATCTTTTTCCGCTGATTCATTAGAATTATTAATATCCGAACCAAAATCATCTTTTCCTGATGACGCTGGAGTTAAACAATTAGAATTATCCTTACAATAAAATCCGGATCCCTTGAACATTACTCCTATATTCTTGGAGATAATCCTCTTAATGTGGCCATCACATTTTGGGCAATTTTCCAAAGCAGATTCCGTAATTCTTTGTGATATCTGCATTTTACCACAATGTTCGCAACGATAATCGTAGGTTGGCATGACGTTCTCCTCCTCTTCCCTAATTTTTCATGGACTAGGCATTTATTATTCAGTAATTACTTTTCGTTTACGTTATAAACTAGCCAGCTTTATTTGTATTTGTCAATATTTTAGAATCCAACAATTCTAGTCGCTAAAAACAAAAATTTAGGAGGACCGATACAGGTCCTCCTATTGTATCTGGATTTTAAATATATACTGGGCACGCCTCCACATTGTCTGCATCACTTCCAAAAATAAGGAAAAGTTGTGGCTCATGCACCTCTCCACATATCGCACAACAAACACGGCCGTCGTCCGTCATGCTCGCAGATAATAGGGCGACTATTCGATTTCTGCCAGTACGTCCCCTTGGTTTACTACATCGCCAATTTTACAAGTGATAGATTTCACAGTGCCACTTACCGGAGCAAAAATAGGATTTTCCATTTTCATGGATTCCAGAATGATTACTTCGTCGTCTTCTTCTACAGCTGCACCCACTTCGATATTGATAGCCATAATTTTGCCCACCATCGGGGCTTCAACATTAGCCACTTAACATCCCTCCTGCAATTTGTAACCTAGAGTTTCTAGGGTTCATATTTCGTTCCAAATCATTTTTAAACGGGTAACTCAAGTCCACTAAAAAAATTGTCGGTTAAAACGGCCGTGGTTGTGTGATATGTGGACAAATCTATGGAACCGCAAGAATAGTGTTTCCCAAATTACACTGCTTAATCATTTATGGAAAATCACTTCTGTCTTTTACCTTATTCGACATGTAGTTCCATATTCCTTCATCAATACCAGACATCCTTATTATTTTATCCTTAGATTGGTTTCTTTGCAACATGTTAACTTATTCAACAAGGTTTTTAAATATCCTGCTCTTTATTGAAATAAATTCCACACCCTATAATTTCCATTCTTTCCCTAAACTAATCGGCCGTTTTAATAAAAACCGCTGCTGTTCAGGATACTCACGGCACCACTCTGGAATAAAGTCCCATTTTATTTTAAAAATAGATAAGGCTCGTTTAACAAACTCTGCTGGATCAGACTTTAAATCTAGACCCTGTTGTTCTAATTCTAGACAAATTGACTGATTAATCTCGGACTCATAGTTTTCGAGGCGATCAAAAAACTCCTTCCAAATCCCAACCCCGGCTTCCTCCCAAATGTTACAACCTGAACAAACATAAAAACGACAAACAGATTCCCTTAGATCCGGAGCCCATCGGCATCCGCCTTCCAACTCGTGAAATGGGCAACGAAAGTCCCCATCCGAATCTTCTATCCGATCCGTTGACATATACTTCTCCAACACTGTCAGCCGAGGCATGGCCAAAATAACCTGTACTGCCTCAGGGTTAACCTCCTGCAAATAAGCTAAATCTGTAGGATAATAGGTCGGGTTGTAGTAGCAGCACCCTTTGGCATCGCCCCTAGGGCAATCCCAACAAAGAGTACATTCAATCCAACTGCGCAACCCTAAATTATGAAATACTATTTCAAAGGTTTTCACCTCGTACTTAACGTCAGCACCGGACTCCTTTACCAGCAACCAATGGCCCCCCTTTTCTCATTTACCGTTATTATAACATGTTTGTCCACTTATTAAGAAATGCGTTCCCTAAATTTGGATCCCGCCTTTTATTAATAGTCGCCATCGATTAAGTCATAATTTTCGCTATCCGATTCCGGAACTAGCTCCTTCGCTCCAGCAATTTCCCCGAGTACATTAGCAGCCCTGGAGGCGGGCAGTTCCTCGACCGTTTTTAGTCTTCGTTCTAAGGCTCGGGTCCTGCGCTGGGCATCATCAATAGTATTACTAGCCGCTTGAAGCTGTTTTTGAACTCGGAGTAAGATGTTACTATATTTGTTAAACTCCGTCTTAACTGCTCCCAATACGGTCCAAACCTCACTGGAATGCTTTTGGATAGCTAGGGTCCTAAAGCCTACGGATAGGCTGTTCAAGAAAGCGGCTAGAGTAGACGGGCCGGTAATGTTAACTCTATAATCTTTATTAAGACACTCAACTAACCCTGGGCGCCGTAATACCTCTGCATACAAACTTTCGGTTGGTAAAAATAGGATTGCAAAATCGGTGGTCTCCGGCACGGAAATATACTTATTGGAAATATCCCTAGCTTGAGACTTAATGCGAGTTTCTAGGTTTCGAGCATGCCCTTCAACCAGTACTATATCTCCGGTTTCATAGGCATCAATCAGCCGCAGATAATCTTCCTGGGGAAACTTGGCGTCAATCGGCAGTAAGACTGAACCCTGATGATCTAAACCAGGCAATTTAACCGCATACTCTACAAACTCCTTGCTATCTTTCCCGGTGGCCACATTTTTTAGGTATTGATCCGGAGTTAAGATTTCCTCTAGTATGTTACCCAGTTGAATTTCGCCAAAAATCCCCCGAGTCTTAACGTTAGACAATACTTTTTTAAGATCCCCAACTCCTACTGCTAAGGTTTGCATTTCTCCCAAGCCCTTATATACCTGCTCTAGACGCTCACTAACCAATTTGAACGATTCGCTAAGCCGCTGTTCTAAAGAAGTCTGAAGTTTTTCATCAACGGTAGCTCGCATCTCTTCCAATTTTTTAGAGTTATTCTCTTGGATCTCCCGGAGCCTGTTTTCTACGGTAAATCTAATCGACTCTATACGTTTAGAAATAGAATCATCAAATGATTTTAATGCAGCTGCTAATTCTTCACGCATCTGCCAAGACGTTTGTCGGGTCTCTTCCCGATTACGACCCATCTCTTCCCGTATAGATTGATCGAGTTTATCATTATTCTTCTCCAACGAAGCCAAATGGGTTTCCAATCGTAATACCTGTTCACTCAAAAGAACTATTTTTTCATTGTTCTCCCGCATTTGAGCATCGCGGCCTAAAGAACGGACCTGCAGAATCAGTAAGACTACCATCAAAGTCAAGAGTAGAAAACCTAGATATTCATTCACTGCCATACCTCTCCCACCCAAATAAAGAATAAAGAATAGTTGATCCATAGTTTATAAAAAAATTATCTAATGAACAATTATACTTAATTATTATCAATCTGTGTATGCTAAAATAAAAAACAATGAAAACAATGTAAACAAATAAAAAGTTATTACCTATGGCAATATAAATATTAATAAATAAAATAACTGGGAGCCGGGATCCGGTGGTGTCCGGTGGTGTAAAAAATGCCTACTTTTTTCGCATTCCATAATTTAACCTACCACATCAAACCTCAGAACCGCTTCATTAGTGCATCTGGGTCTATTCAGGCCGGAAAAGCCCTGGCCCTGCGTGGTCCTTCTGGTTCCGGCAAATCAACAACCTTACGTATGTTAGCGCGTCTGACCAGTCCGGCCAGTGGGGAGATAATATTTAAGGACCAGTCCTGGCATACTATTCCCTCGACAATTTGGCGCACCAAAATTCACTACTTAGCGCAGATGCCGGTTATGTTCGAGGGTTCTGTATTGGATAATCTTCGTTTGCCTTTTCAATTAGCCCATAATAAAAAAGAACTGCGTTTTCATCTAGAGGATGCAGAAACACTATTGACCGCCACTGGACTAGCTGTAACCATCCTTGAACAGGATGCCCGATCCCTTTCAGGAGGAGAAGCCGCTCGGGTAGCCCTGATAAGGTCGATATTAGTAAATCCGACTCTATTACTTTTAGATGAGCCCACCGCCTACCTAGATGCCACCGCTAAACAGAAGGTTCAGGCCTTGCTGATAAGCTGGCTCCAGCAGCCTCTAGAACGGGCTATTATTATCGTTTCTCATGCTGATGATGATATAGAAGCATTCCCAGATGTACAGACCTTAGAAATGTAACCGCTAAGAGAGGAGATCTGTTAATGGACTACGGAATGCTCCCTATCTCCAATGCTCAACTCACCCTGAGTCTAGTCCTTATTCTAATCGCTGGTCTAGTTTCGGCTTTCTTAAAATTAGGTTTGTTGAAATCTTTGGTCTGGGGTACCATTCGGGCTTTTGCTCAGCTGATGCTGATCGGCTATACCCTAGCCTACATCTTCGAAATTAATAGACTCTCCGTAATTATTCCGATCATTCTACTAATGTGCCTTATCGCTACCATAGAAGCTTCTAAACGAATAGATGCGCCCGGGCAAAAGCTTACTCTGCTGACCTTTTCCGCCCTATCTGCCAGCACCTTTCTGGTTGGTATCATTGTAGTAACGGTAATAATCGGACCGGAACCTTGGTATTCAGCGCGGGTAATGATCCCTATCTTTGGTATGATTCTCGGTAATTCCATGAACGCAGTTTCACTGGCCTTGGACCGAATGTATAGTGAGGTTCGCTCCCATGCCGCAGAAGTTGAAGAACTATTATGTTTTGGGGCACTGCCCTGGGAAGCTATAAAAATTCCGGCTCGAAAAGCGATTAAAGCCGGGATGACGCCGATTCTTAATTCTCTCATGGTGGTAGGATTGGTTAGTCTGCCGGGCATGATGACCGGACAGATCTTGGCTGGTGCTGATCCAAGGGAAGCTGTACGATACCAATTTGTAGTCATGGTGATGATTGCCGCAGCGGTAGCTATCGGTTGCTTAATAGTAGTCGGTCTTGCCTACCGTAAAATGTTCACCCCAGATGATTTAGCACTCACTGAAGATATGCGCCACAGCCATTAATAATGTTACCCAAGTTAAATGTTACGCGCAAAATGCAAATAAATAACAAAAGTGCCACAGCCGTAAATAATGTTACCCAAGGCCGTTTTCACCTTTTCTTCTAAAACCTTATCCAAACCAAAAGCTACTAACAAATAGAGTTCCTAAGTTCTATGCATATTCATAATTATATTCGGTCACTATATCCTTAAGAGGTGATTATTATCGATACTATCGATAAACCGAGGCAGCCTTACCGATTTTATAATCAGCCCTTTTCAGAACCTAGTGAAGCCAAAGATAGTAAACATAACCCAGATGGTACAGACTTTGAAACCGGCTCGTTGCCCACAGTCGAAATTGATTCTATAACCGAGCAAAATGTTCCACCTAAAAAGGAAGAAGACAGTTGGATCAAACCCGAAAAAAGTAAATCAAGTACATCCACAGCCCCTATTAAAGAACCAAATGAAAAGTGGAAAACCTATTAAGCAGGCGAAATTGCCTGCTTTTCTTATTAAAGCCTTAGGATCTTCCTTGTAACCTCTATTGATCACCAGGAATATGATATTTCAAGATGAATACTCAATAACTATTTAATTACAGAGGAGGAAGTACAATGGCTGATATTCAATGCGGATCTTTTGGATTTGGCTCCTGTAATCTTGTTTACTGTATTGCTATTCTATTAGTAATCCAATGCTGTCTCAATCCATTTTAAGAAGGATGTAATTAAAAAATAATAATCTTTTAAAAAATCAAAAACTAAGGTTGAGACCATATCTTAACCTTAGTTTTTGATTTTTTAGAAACTTATAGATTTTATAAATATTCATTTCCTTTAGGAAGTATAAAATTGCCTAATGCTTATGCTGTTCATGATTACAGGTCCCTTGATGAGATTCGCAGCAAGAGGATTCTGCCTCGGAGGTATCTTTAATTATTCTTGTATTTTCTAAAGTATCCTTTACTCTGATCTTGATGGCGTCAACATATTGTTTTCTAACCATAACCTGCTCATCTTTTTCTTCAGCAGTGAGTCCTTCGGCTCGACTTTTTCGAGCCAAAAAATTGATCCTTTCAATGAGTTCTTTGCTAATCATTTCCATTCCCCCTACTCACTATACTTACTTTTTATCCAAAAATTCTGTTCGGCTCTGCGTTCAACGCTCTTATTTGGCTTACTGCTTCTATCTTTAATAATAATACTTAGTATCCTTAAAGATAGTCATACCATAAGTTGATCTGCAAGAAGTTTCTTGGAACCAACAGCAGTGCTTCAGAATACAATGTTTACAGATAGTAACCAAAATAAACTTTAATTAAAGGAGTGAATATAATGTCTGATCTATTAGGAAACTTTGGCAATCAAGGAATTTTTGGTGGCTGTAATCTCGCCTTTTGTGTGGCTATACTTTTGGTTATCAGTTGCTGTTTAAATCCATGCCGGTAGTAAATTAATTAAAGTTTAATCACCGGATATTTTAAGCAACTCAGGTTCTGCTGATTACAGCCCTGAGTTGCTTATTTTATTTTCTAATTAAAACATATCTATTTTAATATAAATCATCTCAATTATAAGGGATTTAATTCCCTAATATTTATTGCGGACAACCTTTTTGCTAGCTTGGTATACCTTTTTTGGGTTTTGTTGTTCTTGATGGCTATTGCCAGAGCCTTCTTCGTACCGATAAGAATAACTAAATTCTTCCCCCGAGTTACCCCCGTATAAAGTAAATTTCTCTGTAATAAGGCATAATGCTGGGTCAAAACCGGCATAATTACCACCGGATATTCACTGCCCTGAGCTTTATGCACCGAGATAGCATAGGCTAAAACTAGCTCGTCAAGATCTGCAAAATCATAATTAACGTACTTATCTTCAAAATCAACGATTAGTTCCTGGTTCTCTGTATTTATAGATTTTACCCAACCAATATCCCCGTTAAACACCTCTTTATCATAGTTATTAACAATCTGAAGAACCTTGTCCCCTGGATAATAATTTCGTCCGGAACGGGTGATTCCGGACTTATTCGGATTTAAGGCCTTCTGTAGTTCGATATTTATACTCCCTACCCCGGCAATACCTTTGTGCATAGGTACTAATACCTGAACATCCTGCACCGGGTGATACCCAAAACTCCTGGGAATACGATTCTTGCACATCTCAATTATTTTATGTACGACTTTCTCGGGTTCCGCTTCTTGTATAAAGTAAAAATCAGTTAGCCCGTTAACTTTTCCGATATTGGGAAAATCTCCTTGATTTATTTTATGGGCATTTACCACAATCCGACTATTTTCAGATTGACGAAATATCTCGGTAAGCATAACCACCGGAAATTGTTCTGAATCGATGATATCATTTAGGACACTGCCGGCGCCTACTGAGGGCAGTTGATAGACGTCACCAACCAGAATTAACATGGCATGAGGCAAAATAGCCTTTACCAAATTATTCATTAAAATAAGGTCTATCATTGATGCTTCGTCTATAATCACTACTTCTGCTTCTAAAGGGTTATTTTGATCTCTTTGAAAGCCGCCTTTATTAGGGGTAAATTCCAACAGTCGATGGATGGTCTTTGCTTCTCTTCCAGTTGCTTCCTGCATTCGTTTAGCGGCCCGACCAGTAGGAGCGGCTAGTAAGACCTTAAGCTTTAAAGCTGCTAAAATCCGGATAATAGCTTTGATTATGGTGGTTTTCCCGGTACCGGGGCCACCAGTAATTACGGTTATTTTACTGGTAATTGCCAGAGCTATTGCTTCTTTCTGTTTAGGAGCCAGTGTAAACCCCAGCTTTTCTTCAGCCCAATTAACTGCCGTTCCGGCATCAAATGTACGGGTCCTGGATAAAGCCTCCCTTAAATCAACTAATCTCTTAGCTAGGCCAATTTCCGCTTGATAAAATGGAGCCGCATAAACAATTAAAGAACCGCTTACTGCATCCTTAGCATCCTCTGCGTCTTCTTCTATTACTATCCGACCGCCTTCAGATAGGTTAACTAAGGCTTGCTTAATTACCTCCGGGATTACTTCCAATAACTCTGACGCTTTAGTAACCAAAGGATCATATGGATAATAGACATGACCCTCATCGATAAATTGGTTTAATACATACAATACTCCCTCTTCAGCCCGCAGGATTGAGTCCGCCGGAACCCCCATGCAACGGGCAATCTTATCGGCAGTAATAAACCCAATTCCATAAATGTCCGCGGCCAGCCGGTAAGGGTTGGCTTGAACCGTTTGAATAGATTCTTTACCATATTTTTTAAAAATTTTGACTGCATACGTGGCACTTACACCATGTCCCTGCAGAAAAACCATAATCTCTTTAATCTCTTTTTGAGCCTCCCAGGCTTTGGCGATCATCTCAATCCTCTTTTCGCCAATCCCTTCAACTTCAAAAAGTCTCTGTGGTGAGTGTTCGATAACGTCTATGGTATCTATCTGAAATACTTTAACAATCCTTTTGGCCATAACTGGTCCAATACCTTTTATGAGTCCGGAGCCCAAATACTTTTCAATACCATTAACCGTTGCCGGAACTAGGGTTTCATATTTTTCCACCTGAAACTGCAGACCATGTTTCTTATTTTGCACCCATTTACCAGTCACCTTCATAGATTCACCGGGATTTAGACCAGCCAGATTACCGACGATAGTAGTTAATTCCTTTTTCCCCTTCTCTTTGAGTTTGGCCACAATGTAACTGTTTTCTTCGTTATAATAAGTGATTCTTTCTAAATATCCGTAGATCGTGTCCATGCAAAGCTCCTCTTGCTTTAAGGCTAATATAACAATTAATTCTACTTATAATTAATTTTGTCCTGCCTGTTTATTACGCTTTCAAGAGCATTTAATTTTCGGCAACAATTTTGTAGCATTTATTTGTAGCATTTATTTGTGGCATTTATTAATTTAGCTTTAAATATTAAAAATGTAACTTTTTAGCTGCAACCTCCGTTACTTAAATATAATAAAACTTAAGGAGTGAAATCTATGTTTAAATTACCGTCCCTATCTAAATCAACGGTTTTAGGCATTCTGCTATCAGTCCTACTAATCATTGGGCTGATGGCAATGCCGGCTATGGCTGCTGAAGATCCCGTCCCCTCTATCAATGTAAATGCCACAGGATCATTTAGCGTAGCCCCAGATCAAGCATTAATCAGTCTAGCCGTGGTTACCAATGATACTACGGCCCAAATTGCTGGAGAAAAAAATGCTAAGCTAACTAACTCCGTAATTGAAGCTTTAATCTCCAAAGGAATCCGGCGCGATACTATCCAAACATCTAATTTTAGTGTATGGCCAGAGTACAACTACAACAACGAAAACAAGGACAAACCCCAAATAATTGGCTATTCCGCCCGAAATCAAATCCAAGTCAGTACCAAAGAGCTTACCCGAGTAGGGACAATTATAGATACTGCCATAGCTGCTGGGGCAAATCAAGTTGAAAATATCCAGTTTACTAAAGAAGATACCGCTCCGGCTATGCAGGAAGCTTTAGTAAAAGCATGTGTCTTAGCCCGCAGTAAAGCCCAAACCATTGCCTCTGCTTTAGGGCTTAAACTGGGTAAAGTCTTAATGATTAATGAATCCGGTGGCTACTACGAAGAACCAATGCGCAACCTAAAATCATCTGGTATGGGAGGAGCCATGGCAGATATGACTCCTATAGAACCCGGTCAGATTAAAATAACCAGTTCGGTATCGATCTCGTACGCCATTGAATAAAAAGTAAATAAGACACACTCGTATTAACAAATAAGAATGTCAAAAAAATACAAAAAGAATACCACCAGTTAAACAGAGTTACACTGGTGGTATTCTTTTTGTATTTTAGCGTAATCAAAACCCAAGTATAGCTCAGTTTATCTTTGACTTGAATAAATTACTTTAAATACTGCTTCCTTCCCAAAAGCAAGGTCTGCTAAATTAGCCGGTGTGGTATCTCTCGGGTCTTTACCGGGACGAAGGTTAATACCAGACTGCTTATAGACGTAATCTATCAGCGCCGAACAAACAAATGGCCCGGTTGTTTGACTTAAAACAGAAACCGATAGCATTTTCTGGGCAATCAATTTAATTCCTAAGCCAATAAGATTAAAGTAATCAAACATTGGTGGGTTGGCTTTTAACTTTCCCACTACTCCCTGCATGTTAAAAAAATATTCTTGTGCCTTTAATGAATAAGGGTTCATTAACTCTTTATGTCTCAAAATTGCGTAAGGCCGATTTAAACTTTGTCTACCGGTTGTAAAACCGATCGAACCCATTTGCGCAAATTCTCCAAACTCTAGGGCCAGCAGCGTATGGCTCCAATAACTGCCGGTCAATGCTCGAATAATCTTACTTAATGGATCATCGCCATGGACAAGGATTACATCACCATATTGAATATTCATTAAACTCACCCCCCATATAATTTATATACAAGAATAACTCTAAAAAATTTTGTTCTTAACTCCTTGGTTATTACCAAGTAATATCAGTTATTACATCATATTACTATTTACTCAAAAGTGTCCCGGCCTTAGTTTTTAAATCTGTTTTGCAAATCCATTCAAAAAAATAAAAAATCCCGAGCTTTAACCCGAGATTTAGCAGTATCTTAATATAAAGTTTGTACAATGATCTTTCATCCATTTTTGGATAGTAGTAAACTGGACAAGAAGAGATAAAATATCAGGAGGACTATTATGAATCTAGCGGATCGGATAAAATTATCCTGTGAGAAATATGCAGATCAGCAGTTAATATATAATGAGGAAATTATTACCTACGCCCAGCTTTGGGATACCGCGGCTAAGGTCCGGCATGCCCTTCAAGACTTAGGGATTAAACCTGGTGATCGAATCGCCATTCAGCTGCCCAAGTGTATGGAATTCTTATATGTACACCTAGCTAACCTACAGCTAGGTAGTATTAGCATACCGCTAAATCCCACCTATACGCAGGAAGAAATTGCTTACTTCCTAGCAGATTCCGGCGCAAGGATATTCATAACAGACAGTAGTAACGCGAGCTTTGCCCGGCCCCAATCCACTGCCTTTCCCGACCTTCAATATGTAATCACCCTGGATAAAAACCAAGGAACTAATCAAAATGTAATTTCTTTTCAATCACTGCTGAACGGAAAATCATCAAAAGCAGTTTACCCCGCAAACCCAGAAGATACAGCATTAATTATCTACACTTCCGGCACTACCGGCCGCTCTAAAGGAGCAATGCTGAGCAACGAAAACCTGCTGACTAATATTGAATCCCTTCATGTCATCTGGGGTCATTCTGATCAAGATGTCTTATTGCATGTATTACCGATCTTTCACGTGCATGGCCTCCTGTTTGCTTTCCACGGAGCACTGCACGCTGGAATGAAAATAATTATTCGTTCTAAGTTTGATCCAATAGATACATGTAATTGCATTCACAAATATCGATGTACCATATTTATGGGAGTACCGACTATGTATCACCGTCTACTGCAGGTTGAAAAACCCAGACAGGATCTTGGCTTGAATCTTACTTCCATGCGGCTTTGGATATCCGGCTCTGCTCCTCTGGCCGCAGCTATCTTTGCACAGTTTCGTCAAACATTTGGGCACCCCGTCCTAGAACGCTATGGAATGTCCGAAACCGGAATTAATACCTCTAATCCCCTGTATGGAGTTCGAAAACCAGGAAGTGTTGGCCTACCCTTACCGGGAGTATCGATGATGATCGTGGACCTTAAAGATGATGAAGTCCAAGCCGGTCAAATTGGTGAGGTTTGGGTTAAAGGGAAAAATGTATTCCAAGGTTACTGGCAGATGCCTGAAAAGACAAATGAGTCGTTTAAAAGTAGCTGGTTTAAGACTGGGGACTTGGGTTACCAGGATGAGGATGGTTACTTATTCCTGATCGGCCGATCCAAGGACTTAATTATCTCCGGCGGGATGAATGTCTATGCTAAAGAGATTGAAACGGTAATTGAGACCCTATCCGCGGTAGAAGAGGCCGCTGTCATAGGAATACCAGATGATGATTTGGGTGAGCGAGTGATTGCAGTAGTGGTGGAGAAATCAGGACAAGTTATTAATATTGCTGATATTGCTGCCCTATGTCAAGCGAGACTAGCTGGATATAAACGACCCAAAGCTATCCATGTAATCGAACTTCTCCCCAGAAACTCTATGGGCAAAGTAATGAAAAATAAGTTGCGCGGTCTTTATCAAGATTCTTTAGATTAAAATTTTCTACCTATCTCCTTGATCTTTTTTTCAATGTATTCGTGTAATAGATTCTTATTTAGGATTCCCGCCGGGGATCCGGATAATTTTTCGTTATCTCTCCCGGAACTGGCCGGATCGGGGAGAGTATCCAGTAGCTTAACGTGATTCTGGTTTAAAATTTCGGCAACTTGATCATGCTGAGAACCTACTGCACCCGTGCTTAGTTCAAGATAGTAAACCACCATACTATTATTACCAGTTTTGCTGACCGTACTAAATCCCGACTTCAAAATCACGCAATAGACTATACTTTGACGGCCTTCAGTAAGACGTTCCAGGCGAATTGACCCGACTATCCGGCTGCGCTTTGTCCGGACAATCCTTGAAAATTCATCTAAAGGAACAGCAAATCGGCTAAGATCTACAAAGGTTAGGAACGTGTCTTGCCAAATCATTTGATTTCTCCCCTCCCTTTTCACTTAAGCGCTCTTAATTTTGCAATTAGTATTTGAAGTCAATTGCAAAACTGTAAGCAGTCCCGAAAAATACGCCCCAGTGTCGATACCGATTTTACCCTCACTTTGATATATCTCCGCTATTCCATGATCATCAATCATAGTGGTAGGGGTGTGACCAAATACCACAGTCTTACCAACTATAGGTGTGGAAAGAAAAGAATCCCGGATCCACAAGATATCTTCTTTGGTTTGTTTATCCATGGAAATGCCCGGCCTGATACCAGCATGACAAAAAATGTAATGACTATCTTCATAATAAAACGGAAGTGATCGCAGAAAATCAAGATGCTCTGTAGGAATTGCTTTATTTACCGCCTTTTTATCTTTTATCTGATCAAGTTCTAACCCATAGCTCAAAAGTGTCGCTTTGGATCCATTTAGAAACCAGTACGGACTTTTGCTGTCCCAATTATCCAGCGTATCTAAAAACATATCTTCATGGTTACCCATTAGAGCTATGGCTCCTCTATTTACCAAATCCCTGACCAATTCAACTACTTTGGCCGAATTAACACCCCGATCAATATAATCTCCCAAAAGAATTAGTCGATCTCTGCCTGGCTGATAATTTGCTTGCTTAAGTCCTTTAACCAGTAGATTATAGCAACCATGAATATCACCAACAACTAAAGTTCTAGACAATTATTATCGTCCTTCCCAAATTAACTATAGTGCTTATAATCCTATTTTAATCAATTTTGATCTAAAGTGAAAACATTTTTTCTTAATTAATGATCTTATTCCGATCATATCCGTAATAAATAATTTCGAATACAGGTACCAAACGGCAACAGTTATTCCATTATCTGCTCATAGATAATTATAACTAAATCTAGTTCTACTCTGCACACATTAGGTGTCTACTTTAATACTATGTATAGAAAACAATCAACAATAATACCTGGGAGGGATAACTGTGCATAATGGTGAGCAAACTGGTTTCTTTGGCTCCTGTTTTCCAAACCTTGCGTATTGTATTGCCATTCTTTTGGTAATTCAATGCTGTTTTTGCCGGCGGTTTTCCTGCTAACCTATTTAGTTTGGTTAGTCGATGATGCCTATTTAAAGGCACCCCCGCACATAAACATAACGCAAAGATCTCCCTTCTACAGGGAGATCTTTGCGTTATGTTTAAAAAAGGATAATAAAAATTTATCTATCAAAAATTTATCTATCAAAAATTTTGGTACTTAGGTACCTTTCACCATCATCCGGTAAGATAGTTAACACTTTTTTTCTTTCACCAAGTAAACAGCCAGCTTCAATAGCTGCTACTACCGCTGCTCCGCTGGATATACCGGCTAAAATTCCCTCTTCCATGGCTAATCTTCGAGTCATTTCAATGGCTTTATTTTCATCAACCATTATTGCTCCATCAACTAAGCTCATGTCTAAATTATCTGGAATAAATCCATCTCCAATCCCCTGAATTTTATGAACACCCTGCTTTTGTCCGGAAATAATCCCAGATTGGCTTGGTTCTACCGCAAAAATCTTAATGTCGCTATATCTTTTCTTCAGAACCCTAGCTACTCCGGAAAGAGTACCCCCAGTTCCAACCCCAGCAACAAAGGCATCTATCGTATCCATCTGTTCGAGTATTTCTAAGGCCGTAGTTCGGGAATGAAAATCAGGGTTAGCCGGATTGGCAAACTGATTAGGCATCCAAGCATTCGCATACTTTTTGAGCAGTTCGTTAGCTAGGTTTACCGCACCCTGGATGTCGTCTTTACCGGCACTCAAGAATACTTCTGCCCCGTACGCCTTAACCAAATCTTGTCTCTCCCGGCTCATACTATCCGGCATCACAACCATTACCCTATACCCTTTTACTGCCCCAACCATGGCCAGTCCAATCCCTTGATTCCCACTGGTAGGTTCAATAATAATATGACCTGGTTTTATCCAACCCTTCTTTTCAGCATCTTCAATCATACCCAATGCAGCCCGGGCCTTGGCACTGCCGCTAGGGTTAAACATCTCCAACTTAGCATATATTTCCGAAGGGCAATCCTTAACCGTCTTATTTAGCCTAACAATCGGCGTATTTCCAGTTGTTTCAAGTATACTCTGAAAAACTTTCATTATAACTGACGTGCTCCTTCGTAATCTGATGTTTTGTTATCTTATCACCTAAAAATTCATTATATATCATCAATAACAAAAATGTTAAAACAATAATGTAAATATTTTGAGTTAAAATAGTTTTCCCAAAGCATCGTATTTCTACAAGCTACCTATTACTCTAATTAGCAGGAATTTATCACACTATGTCGAATAATATATTAAATAAGGAGTGAAATACATGTTTGGAATGCTCTTAAGTGTTATTATACTGTTTGCTATATGTCTCCTAGCAGCCACAATTTTTTATTTTATTATAGCCTATGCAATGGGCTGGAAAAGACACATCTGTTCCGGTTGCGGTCAGAAACTAGTATTCAATAAAAGTAAGCCTTTAACCCAGTGTCCTCATTGCAAAATTTATATATCTGACACAAAAGCTAACCATTAATAACTAATAACTTTTTTTATAAAACTTCTAAAGATTTCCTTCAACTTAATACTTCCCCAAGAATATTGTAGATTGACAATTATAAAATCGGCTATCGATTGGGGGAGTGTCCATGTCATCCGTAATTACGGTTGGAAATGGTATTGATTTAATTAGAATCAATCCTGCTTATTCTATAGACCTTAAGGGCACCTATCGAATCAAAGTGCTATCTGATCAAGGAACATTTACATGCGAAGCTCACTATATTGAAATTATTGAAAACCCGGAATATTCAGTTCTAGAATGTTACAATTCTAAAGATACTCCATCTGATGTAACCACCTTTTCCTTTTATAAAGTTGAATCGATAAACTTATTTAAATCCTCTGGACACAGCCTGGATATTGTAGTAGCTCAAGAAAAGAAGGAAAAGAACCCGGATTAATCCGGGTTCTTTTCCTTCTTAGGTCAAAACAAATTAAAGCCTCGGGTGTTTAGACCTGAGGCTTATTAAAATTCTCTGGCAACGACCTACTCTCCCAGGGCGTTACCACCCAAGTACCATCGGCGCTGGAGGACTTAACTTCCGTGTTCGAGATGGGAACGGGTGTATCCCCTCCGCTAGCGTCACCAGAAACTTTATTCAATTTTTTATTGAGGCATTCACTGAACCCTCAAAACTTCACAGCGAATAGTTCAAACTTCTGTCAATCCTTATAGAAAGTTTAGGTCAAGCCCTCGACCGATTAGTACCAGTCAGCTCAAAACATTACTGTTCTTACACCCCTGGCCTATCTACCAGCTAGTCTTGCTGGGGTCTTACTGGATTAACTCCATGGGAAACCTCATCTTAAGGTCGGTTTCGCGCTTAGATGCTTTCAGCGCTTATCCGTTCCGAACATAGCTACTCAGCGTTGCCCCTGGCGGAACAACTGATACACCAGCGGTTCGTCCATCCCGGTCCTCTCGTACTAGGGACAGATCCTCTCAAGTTTCCTGCGCCTGCGACGGATAGGGACCGAACTGTCTCACGACGTTCTGAACCCAGCTCACGTACCGCTTTAATGGGCGAACAGCCCAACCCTTG
>Ga0074193_1002090_pt1 | contig 19837 bp, 19 predicted proteins | sample EPASupsiteHSE605_FD_64523 | JGI IMG/M metagenome (GOLD analysis project Ga0074193, IMG submission 64523) | Bioremediated contaminated groundwater from EPA Superfund site, New Mexico - Sample HSE6-05 | ecosystem: Environmental > Aquatic > Deep subsurface > Groundwater > Contaminated ... | reverse complement strand
GGAAAAAGCCGAACGCGCCATTATTGAAGCCACGCAGGAACAAGGCATGGAAACCACGGTTGAGCTTGGTGAGGCCGCTTTTTACGGTCCGAAGCTCGACTTTATGGTACGCGATGCCATCGGCCGTAAGTGGCAGCTGGGCACCATTCAGGTAGATTACAATTTACCGGAACGCTTTGATCTGGAATACATCGGAGCTGACAATCAGCGCTATCGTCCGGTGATGATTCACCGTGCGCCGTTTGGTTCGATGGAGCGCTTTGTGGCTGTATTGCTCGAGCACAGCGCCGGCAAACTGCCGCTGTGGCTGATTCCCGATCAGGCCATTGTACTGCCTATCAGCGAGAAATATGAGGAGTATGCGAAAAAAGTTGTAGATTTGCTCGATCAATCCGATGTTCGTTGTTTGCTGGATAACCGTTCCGAAAAAATCGGAAAGAAAATCCGCGACGCTGAACTGAAACGGATTCCCTATATGCTTATTGTCGGTGAGAAAGAAGAGGAGCAGGGAATGGTATCGGTTCGCCGTCAGGGAGAAGGTGATCTGGGACAACAATCGATTGAACAGTTTGCTGAATTTATTCGCAGCGAAATAAAAAAAGAACTTAACTAATATAGGAGGTAAAGCTATAGCAACGAACATTCCTTTTAAAGGACCCATCCGCCGGAAGCCCCCGCAAAGGGAGGAACCGTACAAAATCAACCAGTTGATTAAAGCGCCCATGGTGCGTCTGGTTGGTGAAAACATTGAACCAGCCATTGTTTCATTGCGCGAAGCATTGACCATTGCTGAAGATCAGGGACTCGATCTGGTTGAAATTTCACCTACCGCCAATCCACCGGTCTGCAAAGTGGTTGATTACCGCAAATTCCTGTACGACAAAAAGAAAAAGCTGAAGGAACAAAAAGCCAATGCTACCAAAATTGTTGTCAAGGAACTACGGTTGAGCCCCAATACCGATGATCATGATTTCAACTTCAAGCTGAAACATGCGATCAATTTTCTCAAGGAAGGTTCAAAAGTGAAAGTCGACGTGTTTTTCCGCGGACGTTCAATCGTGTATAAAGAACAAGGCGAAATTATTCTTCTGCGCTTTGCCAATGAGTTGTCCGAATTCGGAAAAGTAGAGTCGCTGCCCAAGCTCGAAGGTAAACGTATGATTATGATTATCGCTCCCAAAAAATAAAAATCTCAACCCAAATAATACAAACGATCATGCCCAAGATGAAAACGAAATCCGCTGCCAAGAAACGCTTCTCGTTCACCGGCACCGGTAAAATCAAAAGAAAGCATGCCTACAAAAGTCACATCCTGACTAAAAAATCAACCAAACGCAAACGTAATCTTACGTATTTTGCCATTGTTGACAAGGCCAACATCACTTCGGTGAAAGACATGCTTGTAAAGTAAACAAAACGTTTAATCTTGCTTTCAGCCCTAAAGATTCTGTTTTATCAGAACGCTGAAGCAACTAAAGAAAGGAGAAACAAATGCCACGTTCAGTAAATCATGTTGCGTCGCGTGCACGCAGAAAAAAAATTCTTAAAAGAACCCGGGGTTACTGGGGTCGTAATAAAAACGTATGGACCGTAGCGAAAAACCGCTGGGAAAAAGGTCAGGGCTATGCGTTCCGCGATCGCAGAGCCAAAAAAAGAAGCTTCCGAGCTTTGTGGATCATGCGTATCAATGCCGGCGTTCGCCCGCTTGGATTGTCTTATTCACAGTTCATTGGTCTGCTCAACAAATCGGAAATTCAGCTCAACCGCAAGACCCTTGCTGATCTCGCTCTGAATAATCCCGAAGCTTTTAAAGCTGTTGTTGAAAGCCTCAAAAAATAAGCTGATTTTTTAAAATCATCATATTGAAAACTGTCCAATCCGGGCAGTTTTCTTATTTTTGTCGAATTGCAAAATATTACATGACGGCACAACGACAACAAAAATGGATTTACGCAGCGGCTCTGGCCTGTCTGTGGGCTTCGTCCGAGATTATTCTCGGCAGCTTTCTGCATAATCTGAAAGTCCCGATGCGCGGAACCATTCTGGCTTCCATTGCGGTCATCATCATGTCCGCGGTGGGGTACCGTTTCAGGCTGAAAGGTATTTACTGGCGAGCCGGATTATTAACCGCGGCCATGAAAACACTGAGTCCAAGCGCGGTTTTGCTCGGACCGATGCTGGCCATTACCATTCAGGGGTTACTCATGGAAATGGTGATTTCTGCAGGCGGAACACGCCGCATCATGTTTATTCTGGGCGGTGCCATTTCCATCACCTGGAATTTTGCACATCTGATACTTGGCTACTGGCTGTATTATGGCAACGATGTGGTGGCACTGGGCGCCAGTCTTGTACAATATATCCAAAAGGAAACCGGCTGGCAGTTTATTACCGGCTGGGGACTGATAGCGGCCTTCGGATCGGTGTATTTTACAGCTGGAGCTGTGGCGGCCATCATCGGTACCAGCATGCGCAAGCCCGATCCATCAAAAACGATGGGGATTCCGCGCAAGGAAAAACAGTCGAATCAACAACCTAAAAAACATCAGGCCGATGAGCGCCGGAGATCGCTTGTGTGGCTGATTTTGCTCATCGTTATGGTGGTGTCGGTACTCATGGCACTTTCGTACTGGCCGCTCGAATACAGCCTTCCCGTATGGGTTGCATCAATCATCGTATTGATTCTGCGCTACCGCAAATCGTACCGCCGACTGGCGAAGGTGGGTTTCTGGGTCGTATTTCTGTTACTGACCGTACTTTCGTCTTTGCTGTTGGGACCTACGATTGAAGAGGGTCTGATGATTGGTCTGCGCATGAACCTACGTGCCATTTTATTTGTGCTGGTGCTGTCGGCCCTGAGCTATGAATTGCGTAACGAGAAACTGGCCCGCACATTCAATATGCACAACAAGAGCTTCCTGAGCGTTCTGGAGACCTGTTTCGAAACGCTGCCGATGGTTATTTCCATTTTACCACCGGCCCGGTCGATTCTGAAATCGCCACGCGAAAGTTTGTCGTTGTTTGTCAATACCATCAATGTTTGGGTCGACTCGATGCATTTCCGGCAGCTGGAGCCCATTTCAGCTGTTATTATTTCGGGCGACAAAGGAAGTGGAAAAAGCAGACTGCTGAAAAACAGCGTCATTCCTGAGCTTCAGCGTAGCCGGACTGATTATGCCGGAATTTTGATGCAATATATGTTTGAGAAAGACGAGCATGTTGGTTACACCATTTCGTTGCTGCCCGGAAATGCTGAAATGACGCTCGTAGGGCCCGAAGTCAGTGATGCCATTCTGAAAGTGGGCAAGTACAGTTTCTCGCGATCCGCATTCGAAGCGGGCTCGAAGCACATTGAGCAACATCTGAATTCGGCCGATGTTATTTTTCTTGACGAAAGCGGCTGGCTCGAAACCTACGGTATGGGCTGGTACAACGCATTGAAAGACATGCGCCAGAGCGGAAAACCCATGATTATAGTGGTACGTCCCGATCTGAAAGAAGACTTTATGAAATTCTGGAACATCGACGAAAAATCGCTCCTGGCGCCGGATTCAACAGACAGTGAAGTCCGGGACGCTATTGAAGCTTTGATGGTTAATGGTAAGTTATAAGTTATAAGTTATGAGTTATAAGTTATAAGTTATGAGTTATAAGTTATGGGTTATATGTTATGGGTAATAAGTCCGCCGTGGAGGATAAGTAGAGGCTAGCTTCGATTTTACTTCGGACTTCACTTCTTCCTTCGTCATTCCTTGTTCAGAGTTCTTCATCGTTTATCCTTAAAATTACTATAGTTGGTTCCTGTGTGGTGATCAGCGTGCTTCGGCAAGCTCAGCACATGGCTGGCTGATCGAATAATATTAGCCTAGGGCGATTTTATCACGTTTCACGTGAAGCCCCAGGAACAAAGGACCACGTGAAGCACCTTTGAGATGTATCGTCATGAGTCATGCAGCGCGTCACGCGTAGATACGGAATTATTTTTTCTTCAAAGTCTTCAACAAAGATTTGTCTTCGGAATAACATTCAAAGTAGAAGAGTTTATGTTCGCTCTCCCACGACTCCCATTTATCTACAGGCATTTCGATGAAAAATTTATTCCACTCAAATTTTTTCCCGGCAATCTGATCATAAAAGTCTTTGTTGCAATACATATAAACAAAGCATCTGGTTTCGCTGAACGGGTGAATTTCTATCTCTTGATTAGTTGCTCCGAAGCGCTCATCGAGCGTATCGGCAATGTTTGTCCAATCTACAGTTGAGCCGGGTCTGGCGTACATCATTAAATTGAATTTCCCGTCAAATTGCTGCCATTGATTTTTATATTCGTGTAAATACAACACACCTTTTGTATTGGAAATTTTTTCATGTAGGATCCGTGCTTCCGCTACGTTATAGGTAGTGATGTTTTCGCTGAACAGCGTATCATCTATGGTGAGGTTCTCAAAGGGATTTCCTGAGAAATTACATGAGTGTCCGATATGGTAAGCAATAACCTGTTCACACTTTAAATTTACATTAAGAACACCAGCCACCGAATCCTGTTTCATGACATAGATTGTATAATGGTAACCACATTCTGCGATTTCCGAAGCTGTGTCTCCGATCCATTTTTGCTGTATTTCGAGAAGTTTTTGTTTGTCATGAATAATGAAGTCATGCACAGGAGAAATCATGTACTCCGTTCCATTGGCATAATGATGAGAGAAATATAATTTGTAATTATCGCTGGAAAAATCAATACCATCGAGTACCCGTATTTGTGAAATACTCAGGATCGGGCTCAAGAGCAGACATGCGAAAATGATTTTTATTGAGATCGTCCGGATCATGGGTTGAAGCTTGTTTTATGAATTATAACGCGTTTTCGCTGAATAATTGTATTTGCCCGGCATTATTCATTCCCCCACATCAAACCACGCATAAGGCGCAGGCGAGCCGCCCAGTTCCATTTGAAGCGATGGAAAATACCAGCCATGTCCTTTGTTGAGCTTCCGGATGCGATACACACGAATGATTTTTTCATCATATTTTTTTCGCTCTGCAATGGTCTTAAGCTCATCGTAACGGCCGCCCTGAAAGCGCGGTTCCAGCTGTTTTGTATGTGCAAGAGGTATCGTGTTTAAACACATCATGACGACAACATGTTGCTCATCATTGATAGCACCAAGGCGTTTGGTTTTCAATAAATGGATGGAAACATCAACCAAAGAATCGAACTGCATTTTACTTATTTGTTGCTGTTGGTTTTTGTCAACAATTGTCTTCAGATATAATGTATCTAACCTGCCTTTTTTCGAAGTCAGGGTAAGGCTTTCGAACCCTTCAGCCTTTATGGTAAACCGATAGGCGGGACCGCCAAACATCATTCCGGTAAAGCCCGTAATATAATAGAACGAACCGCTGGAATCGGCATGCAAAGATGAAATTGTTTTATGGTTGTTGCGATATGAAACATCAATCTGAGCCCCGTTCACAGGCTCGCCGTTTGTTTCAGATACAACCACACCTGTAAACATTTTATATCCGTCGCAGCTGCTGAGGAAGGCCAACAGCAGCACGAGAACTGAAAGAGAGAATAATTTGTTATCGTATTTCAAGCTCATACTGAAAATTTCATTTTAATGTTGCGAAATCATTTTTCTAATTTCAGCGACACCTGTTTGCAGATCAAATCTTTCAAAATACTTTTTTCGCCGGCTTCGGTTTCTACGATGTATTCGTTGTTTTCATACTGAACACAGCCCGGATAAATGCTTTCAAATCCGGTAAAATGATCCCCTTCGTAAAAGCCAATGAAAGTACCGCCTCCGGCTGGAGCATAATGCAGGCGCATGTTTCCAAAGATTTCAATCAGCCTGCTCAGCGGCATTTCAATTCCCCAGACAATACTGACAACAGCTTCGGGATGTTCGTACACCAGTTCAATATAGCTGAATCTGCTACCGGCTGGTTTCAGTTTTCTGCGCGTCAGATATGGCCTGCTTTCGGTAAAATCGCCCGATGACAGTTGCGCAGTCCAGTCGTCAACGTGTTTAATCTGTTGCGTCATTTCTTTAATGTCGCTCCAGTATTTTTTCAGCTCAGCTGTTTGTTGATCCGGACTCATGATTTTATTAGTGTTTATGCGGCATTCAAAGCATTAAAGAACAATCTGTTTATTCTTCCCTCAGTTGTTTAATCAGACGATCCGTTTCTTCATCGGTACTCTGGCCGCTGAGGATGATTCTGCCATTAGGGATTTCGGAACTGACATTGGGCATTGACACAATATATTTATCTATCACAATAGCGATGGGTTTCCCAATATTGTTCTTCGTTAATTCGTAAAATTTCTGTGCGCCCACCTTGTTGAGCCGAATGGTTATTTCGGGCAGGCCACTACTCATGGAATATTCTTTCAACACTTCTTCAATATAATCAAAAGTAATCGCAGGCTTTTTCTCCAGTGTTACGTTTTGAGGATATCCATTCATATGGTAATCAAGAACTTCATAAAATCCGTTTTTGCGGTTAACAGGAATGGGTTCGAACACTTTCTTTTCGGCAGCTGTACCGGCAAGCGGCGAATTGTCTACTAAACCCAGATCGCTTAAATGAATGAAATATTTTCTTACAGCAGCATCATACAAGTCACCGGATTTTGCGATTTTCTTATATGCTGTCGATTGCACGAAAGCATATAAATCATCGATTTCTTTATCAGTAAAGAACTCATCAAAGACAGGACTGATGGCCATAGCAAGTGAATCGGGCGACATCATTTTTTCAATTTCTTTCAGTTTAAGGCTGTCATCCGTATAAAGCTCTATATTAATTGAGTCCATTTCAGTCGGATAGAAAAATGATAAATACTCAACCATGTCCATGGAATCAATAATCACCAGTGTTTTTTCCTGCCGGCTTTGCCCGGATGTGGCCATGGCTGCGAAGAGCAGAATAATCACAAAAATGTTTCTGATATACAATGGCAGTTTTGTTTTCATGTGAGTTAAATAATATTGCTTCTTATTTTATTTTCGTCTCAACCTTCTCTCCTTCAGCAACAGAGCCGTCCTTCAGAACTTCCATTTTTTGTGAATGAATAAAAATGGTCAGCGAATCCTTGTATTCATTTCCAAAATCATCGCATTCATAATAGGCCATCGAATCCTGTGTGTAAATTTTCAGGTCTTTGCTGATGGTGGTGTAGCCATATACATGAACACCGCAATTGGGGCCATATTCGCCAATCATTAGTCTTGCCTGATCCATCAGTTGTCCGTTTTTGGCAAACACATTTAATTGCGGTACACCAATATCGCCCATGTGGATTGATATGACACAGTAAAACATAGACGTATCTTCCAGCATTCCCAGATACCACATGGGCATGGACATATGCAGCAGCGAAGTGTCAGATTCAATGGCATCGTAACCATCAAAGCGATTTTGATAATTGTCGATGGTCAATGGCAGCGAAAGGATTTTCTGTCGTTGAATAAAATCACTGAACTGCCGGCTGTTGTCAGGAATTTGTTTCTGCATTCCGGCACAGGAAGCCAGGATACAAACAAAGAAAAGATATGTCAAACATTTCATCATTTTGTTTAGGCGTTATTTATAAAGGTCTGATCATTTCAAACTGTTTCCCTTTCAGCTCAATATTTTTTGACAGAAGAAAACCTGTAATGGAACTGCAGTGGGTATCTGTGTTTACAACTTTCAGACTGTTGTGCTGATTCAGACCAATGGCTTTTTTCAACAGCTCGCTGGCGATGCCTTTCCGGCGAAATTGCTGGTCAACAGCCAGTCGCGTAATATCGCCCGAAGCTGGTTCGCAGACACAATATCCAACGATATTGCTATTGATGTATGCGCCCAGAAAAACAAATCCGTCAACCGATCGCAGTATTGATTCGGTGCTGTTTTGCCACGATGGTTCGAAATCATGAAAAGCAGAAACTTTGTTCAGTATTTCGCCGGTCGTTTGTTCTATGGTGCAAGAAATTCCAGTGGTTGTATTTTGTAAGATGAGCTCATTTTGCTGAACAAAATAATTGAATTCGCGCGTTGTTTCAAATCCGAGATTCCGATACACCGAAACGGCTTTGGTATTGTGTTGCAACACTTCCAGCACATATTGCCGTGTGTTGTTTTCCTGAAGAAACGGAATCGAAAATTCAAACACTTTGGTGGCCAGTCCCAGTCCGCGATATTCTTTTAATGTGCCTGTTCCGGTATCGTAGGCTGTTGAAATACCGTTGAAAATTCCTGTGCCGTTTAAGGTAAACGCCACTATGTCGTCATGATCAAATGCTGCAAAAGACAGCTCAGGATTATAACCGCGCCTTTTAAGCATGGCCTGCAACTGGTCGCAGTTGATCTGAACTTCGTATTCCGAAAATGCTTTGCTGAATGCGCGATAAATAATATCGAAGCTGGTGTTTTTCAACGATTGTATTTTCATATCACTGAATTTCTTCCGGATCCTGAATGTCGCTGGTTGTTTCCGGGTGCATTTACGATTCTGCGTTTTTATATTTCAATACAAAACCGGATATCCACTTCCGTATTGCCTTTGACCATGGCATACACCGGACAGTATTTGTCTTCGGCCAGTGCAATTACTTTTTTCATGTCGTCGTTGCTCACATCGGGCGATTGCAGCCTGATGTCAACCACAATGTGCGAAAAGCCGGTCGGATGCTCTTCGCGGCGTGTGCCACGAGATTGAATTTCGCAGCCACTGATTGTTTTATTCATCCTGCGCAGAAAGGTGAGCACGGCGCTGCCGACACACGAAGAAAGGCTCAGCAGCAGGAGCTCAAGCGAGGTGTAGCCTTCATCATCGCCCAATGGCGCAATATAATCAATGGCCACCGGCGCATTTCCTTCTACCATTCCTTCGAAGCGCAGTTTGTTGTTTACCAGTCTGATACTTGATTGCAGCTCTTTTGACTTGTCCATTTTGTGAGAATTAATGTTATGTCTGTACAAATTTTCTGATAAGGCTAAAGTACAGAATTATTTTCTGCTTACAATTATTTTCTGGTTATAAAATTCAAATGTCAGATTCCTGAAATATAATTGACAGCAATCACAGAATATTCGTCGTGGTTTTATATCAGAAAATGACTATTCCTTCACAGCTTTTACAACAAAATGATCGCCTGAATCCGGCATCAGTTCAATGAAATATATGCCTGCATGTCCGGGAATGTCAATTTCATTTTCAGCATTATTGATAAAGTGTCCCTCTGCAACCTGCTGTCCGAGCGTATTTCGGACGATCCAGCGGACATTCGTAATTCCGAAATCTGCCGCCAGGTATATTTTACCGTCGGTCGGGTTTGGATATGCAATAATTTTTTGAGCAGTTATTTCATTTGAAAGACCCAGTCCAAGCACGGTTACACATGCTGATGTATCAACACAGCCATTTTGTGAAATGATGGCAGCATAGGATCCATCGACCGACGGCGTAAATGTTTGATTGGTTTGCCCGCTGATGACACTGAATGCCGCATTGCAGTCAACCCATTGAAAAGTGGCACCAGTAGCGGCGGCTGTGATTTCAGGAAAATTGAAAGTAACCGATGTATCCACTGTAAAGATGGTCAGATTCACGGTTATAATGCTGTCGCATCCGCTGGCATTCGGAATGGTGTCGTTATAGGAGCCGCTGCTGGTCCACAAATGCAAACCACTGGGCGATGTGTATGCATAGCAGTCTGCAGCAGTGATGGTTGCAAATGAATGATCGCACTGAAGAAGTTTCATGATGTATACATCGTCCGAGGTTCCGGCATTAAGCACATAGGAATCCGGTTCCGGGTCAAAATCGACATCATTACTAAAGCTACCGCAGGCATGAATACTGTTGTCGTTACCAACTGCAAGTGATTTACCGTAATCATTCAGAAAATCGCCATATGCCGTGGCCCACATCAGAGTACCATCGGTATCGGATTTACATATAAAAATATCGGTTGCTCCGGCAGTTGTAAAGCTTGTAATACCCGGGCCTGATTCAAAATCGATGGTTGAAGAAAAAGTACCAGTTGTATATATATTACCCGAATTATCGACCGCAATTCCGTAAGATACGTCTTCACCAGGCCCTTCGAATTGTGTGACCCAGACAAGATTTCCAGTTGAACTTACTTCTGCGGTAAATACATCGTATGAACCACCCGATGTTAAATTGTGCGTGCCGGCATTGGGGTCGAAATCGGCTACATTGCTGAAAAAGCCGGAGATAACAGGGTTTCCGTCATGGTCAAGAATCATGTTGTTGGCCGCATCGACACCGGTTCCACCAAAACTTTTTGCCCAGACATAATTTCCTGAAGCATCGAGTTTACAGATATATCCATCGCTCAGACCCGCAGAGGTAAGGTTGCTGATGGATGTACCCGGGTCGAAATCGGCTGTGGCGTTATAGCTGCCTGAAATGTACACATGGCCGCCATCTATCGACTGAATGGAATATCCGCGGTCACTGCCGCTTCCACCCATACGTTTGGACCAGATAAAGTTTCCGAGTGCGTCCAGCTTGCTTACAAAAATATCTTCACTTCCAGCCGATACCATATTGAAGGTGCCTGTTCCGGGATCAAAATCAACGGTGCCGTTAAAGTATCCGGTTACATATATGTTTCCTGTCAATGGTTCTGAAGAAATAGAAATGGGAATATCGACACCGGTACCTCCAAAACGTTTTGCCCAGACAAAATTTCCGGTTGTACTGAGTTTGCAGATAAATGCATCCCATTGCCCGGCCGAGGTCAGTGGATATGTGCCTGCACCCGGGTCACAGTCAATTGTTTCGTAGAAGTATCCGCATATTATTACATTTCCATTATTGTCCAGCGCCAGCGAAGTGCCTTCATCGAAGTTGAGGCCACCGAGTGATCGGGCCCAGAGTAAGTCTCCCGCTGCATTGTATTTGACAACAAACACATCCGTTTCGCCGGCGTCATATAAATTTACCACACCTGCGCCGGGATCAAAATCCGAAGAATCTGCAAAAGTTCCCAGTGTATATATATTCCCGACTGCATCTACGGCAATATCAGCCGCATTGTAGTCTACCGAATTACTTTCTATCTGATGCACCCATTGCAGGTGTTGTCCGTTCGAAATATGGCATAAGGCAAACAACTGCACACAGATTATGCAGCGAATTATTTTTCGGAAAGAGTTCATACGGAAAAGATTTTAAGTGTTATACAAGTAATGCAGTGCTGTTGAAGTGGAATAAACCGGCACTGGCGGAACCATGTCAGATCATGGATGCGCGGCAGCTCCCCGGTTACGAAGTCCTTTTCTGTCGCTGTGCAAAATTAAATATTATTATGAATTTCTGTAAAGAATATTTAGATAGGTAAACGAAAACGCCCATTTAATAAACAAAAACATCAGTTCCGGCAGATATTCAATACACCAATATCTTCATCTCCATAAAATCCATCATGGCATACTTTACACCTTCGTTATACATCATTTCTACCAATAGACTTAAAGGGTATGTGATTAAAATATTTCTGTACATGCGATGTTTCAGCTTCGTTAAAGGCTGGTTCCAATGGCGACAAATAATTGGTCCAGGTGAGTAAATCTGTCACGAATAGAACCTTATTCCTCTTGTAATGTATTTCAACAAAATCCAATTCGATGTCTAATCTGGAAAATGATTTTTTTTCATGATACAAAACATGTTGAATCTCCTCATTTCCTATCAGCGTCAATTGTCCATTCGTGTAATGCCCAATTGTGCGATTTGCCTTATTTATAAGAACTACTCTGCCTGATTCATATTTCAGAAACTGAATAAAGGCAATTGCAGAAGGAACAGCTGCAAAAAAAGTCACGGTTATTAAAAACAGCGTCATAACAAATCCAAAAATACCAGCAAAACCATTATTGAAGCTTAATCCCGGATAATCCCCAAATAGAGGAGCATATACAATAAATACCGAAATATGAATGAATGATGATACATAACCAAAAACAAAAAATGCTTGAAAATAAACCCGACTGAATTTCAGTTTAAGAACAACGTATTCTTTGGAAATCAACTGTCGCGATTTTATTTTATGAATAACACAGACAAAAAGAATCACCATCAAGGCAATGAGTTGTAAAATAGCAGTGTCTATTATAAGCAGGGCTATTAAATCCATCTTAGATGATTCCTGATTATTATTACGTTTTGTTTTTCTCTTTCAATACACCAAAATCTTCATCTCCATATAATCCATCATCGCATACTTCACACCTTCGCGGCCGAGGCCACTGTCTTTGATGCCGCCATAGGGCGCGTGATCGACGCGGAATGTAGGCACTTCGTTGATCATTACGCCACCGACGTCCAATGTATTGAAAGCGTATTTCATGTGATCGAGCGAATCGGTGAAAACGCCCGCCTGGAGCCCGAAGCGCGAGTCATTGACTTGCTGTATCGCCTGTCTGTAGTCGCTGAATTTTTCTAATGTAACCACCGGACCAAAAATTTCCATGCAGCATACATTCATTTCCGGCTTCGTGTCAATCAGCACAGTCGGCTCAAAAGCAGCACCCGTGCGCTTTCCGCCACACAGAATCTTCGCGCCGTCTTTCACGGCATCCTGTACCCAGCTCTCCACGCGGATGGCATTGGCTTCGTCAATCATGGACGAAATATCGGTGTCGGCCGAAAACGGAGATCCCATTTTTAGTTTCGAAGTCGCTTCAGCAAAGGCTTTGGCAAAAGCATCAAAAATTTCTTCATGTACAAAAATGCGCTGCGTGTGAATGCACACCTGTCCTGCATAGGCGAATGCGCCTGCCAAAACTTTGGGTACAGCCACATTCAGATCGGCACTTTTGTCAACAACAACGCCGGCATTGCCGCCCAGTTCGAGCACGACTTTTTTCTTACCTGCATCGGTTTTCATTTTCCAGCCTACTTCGGGCGAGCCGGTAAATGTCAGCACGGCGAAGCGCGGATCGGTCACCATCTGATTGCCGCATTCGCGGTCGAGCGGCAACACCGACAGCGCACCTTTCGGAAGTCCGCTCTCAGCCATCAGCTGCGCCATATACAACATAGACAGGGGTGTATTGCGCGATGGTTTGAGTATGATGGGACAACCTGCTGCAATGGCAGGCGCAATCTTGTGTATAGCTAAGTTCAATGGAAAATTGAACGGGCTGATTCCGGATACAATGCCAGCCGGAAAATATTTTATAATGGCTTCTTTGCCGCTGCCAACCTGCGTCCAGTCGATTTTCATGAATTCGCCTGCCACGCGGCGGCTTTCTTCGGCGGCCACTTCAAAAGTCTGTATGGCACGGTCGACCTCACCCAGAGCCAGTTTCAAGGGTTTTGCCGCTTCGCCTGCAATAATTTTCGCCATTTCATCTTTGTGTAAACGCAGTGCTGAAGCGCTTTTCATCAGTATGTCGTACTTTTTCCACGATGGCATTTCTTTCATTTCTGCCCGGACTTCTTCGGCCATTTTAATGGCTTTTTCGAGTTGAGGCTGTCCGGCCAGGTAGGTTGTACCAACCAATGAACCGTCGTAGGAGCAGGTTACATCCAGTGTTTGTGCGGTCTGTATAAATTCACCGCCGATGTAGATGGGGAAGGTCATGATGAATTGTTTTTGCAAATATAAGAAAAGCATGAGGCATAAGGCATGAGGCATGCGGCATGAGGCATAAGGCATGAGGCTCAATGCACAACGCACAATGCGCAACGCACACTCCTGCTGCTTAATGCTTAACGCTTAATGCTAAAACTTCGTAAAAACACAGATCCTTAAGCCTTAAATTTTTTAGCTTTAAGCAACGAAGTTTTACAATGCACAACGCACACTCCTGCTGCTTAATGCTTAACGCTTAATGCTAAAACTTCGTAAAAACACAGATCCTTAAGCCTTAAATTTTTAAGCTTTAAGCAACGAAGTTTTACAATGCACAACGCACACTCCTGCTGCTTAATGCTTAACGCTTAATGCTTAAGACTTCGTAAAAACACAGATCCTTAAGCCTTAAATTTTTTAGCTTTAAGCAACGAAGTTTTACAACGCACAACGTAGTGTACGTCATCAGGATCATAAAAGCATTGTGGAAGCTCGCAGCAAAGCTCACCACTCACTGCTCACAGTTCACTGGTAATGACAAGACTTGCGAAGCTGAAAGCTGAATGCTGAATGCTGATCGCTGAATGCTGAAGGCTGATTGCTATTTCTTTCTACCATACGACAACCTGCGCCAGATGCGCTCCAGCGGCCCGATGCTGTACTTCTGAAACCACAAATGACTGATAAAAACTTCGGCCAGAAAAACAACAAGTGCAATTTTAATTACCATAGTTACTTCGGTCATCCCGAAATAGCAAAGACCCCAGCCGTAGAAAATAAATCCAAGCAGAACCGATTGCAGCAGATAATTGGTCAGCGACATGCGGCCCATATTGGCCAGTGGTTTTAATATATTGCTGACTCTTTGAAACGATGACAATAATAACATGGTTAGTATATACGTGCCGGCCACAAAGAAATTCATCAGTTCGTAGCCGCCCATGTACATGGCGCCTGCATAGGGACAGCCTTCAACAACAAACGATTCGTAATTGAAATATAAAAACGCGGCAATGCCTGCAAAAATCAACCACATAGCAGCCCAGAAAATACGGTCTTTTTCAATTTTTTCGTGCAGACGAAAACGTGATGCTGCAAAGCCCATCATTGTTATACCAAGGATTTTCGGGAGATAATAAAACAGATTGATGTTGCGGAAAGCAAAATATTCCTGCAAACGTAATTGCAGAATATCAAAATAGCTTCCGTTCTGATACACCATTTTTGCCTGTTCAAGACATTCGGTACAGGTCGACGACATAGAGTCGGGGAGCGTGAACCAGACACCGGCCGATAAATAAAACACGGTGAACAGATAAAAAAACATTCCGATTGCAAACTGAAATCCGGCCGGAATTTTCCGCAACAGAAATACGATGAAACCCGCAATGGCATAGGGCAGCAGAATGTCGCCGGCCCAGAGTAACAGCACATGCAACATTCCAAACAGCGCTAAAACCAGCATCCGGCGCGCAAAGAAGCCACCAAAAGCTTTGTTGTTGTCCAAGAATTTTTTGTACTGCATGTAAATACCATAACCGAACAAAAAGCTGAAAATGAAAATAAATTTATCGGCGGTGAGGCTGATAAAAATATTGTAGAAGCTCTGTTGATCAGCATTTGGAAGTGATGTGTAAAATCCGCCGAAATTAAAAAACGACGCATTGAATCCGAGTGCATTCACCATTACAATTCCCAGCAAGGCGAAACCACGCAGTATATCAATGCTGCTGATGCGTTGGGTTGTCGGTTGTATTTCTGCTGCCATAGCAAATATGTTTTAGTAGTTTTCGTTCGTTATTTTTTGACCTTTTTCCTGAATGTATGTCCACTCTTCCTGTGTAAAAACGCCCTCCGGAACTTCAATTCCTTCATCGAAGTATGCGTAATTCATTTCACCTTCACGCGTAAATGAAACCGATGCAGCCTTGTCATTTTTGATGAAGGTTTTTGAATATATCATCGGAAGCGCATTGTCTTTTATATCTCTGTAATAAGACATCCAAAGACTATCGCGTTGTCCGTTCAAGTAGTATCCGGTCTTATAAGGCACCCCTTTTTTATCGAGAAAATGCCAGGCTCCTTCGGGTTGGCCGTTTATCAGCAAACCCTTTGCTGTACGGCGTTTACCACTGTCGTGATCTTTATATTTTACTGCAACAACCTGATTATTTATTTGCGCATATTTTTTTACCAGGCGAATTATTTTATCGGTATCAGTGTGCTTTTTATTTACCGGACAACTGAAAAAATCATGGCCTGCATTGTAGGTCCCGTCAGGTGCGCGCCAGGTGAAAATAATCCATTCCTCGTTTGTTATCGGTTCAAAAATGACATGTTCTGTTGATGTATGAAAATACTTCAATGTCAAAGTATCTCTTCCTTTGTCTTTGTACCAGGTGTTTACCGAAAACTGTATTACATACTGGTATTGTATTGAGGGAAGAGAAAATATTGTATCGGTGTCACTGGTGTCGTGAATAGTGTCAATGCGTGTTACAGTGCCTTGAACAACGGTTGTATAATCCAGGTAATCCCAGAAATCAAAGGCATAGAATTGTCCTGAAACGGCTTGTGGTGCGGCAGAGAACATGCTGCAAAAAACAAATGATATCAGGAAAAAGTATTTTTTCATTTGGAAATATTTTCCGGATAAGATTCAACTATTTTTGTTTTTCACATTCAATCCAAACATACAACGATTATCTGAAACGAAGTTTTCCTTTCTGCGACATATACAGCAGCAGGAAAAAGAAAAGACTCAGAATAAAATAAATACAAATGGCTACTACCGATGTGCGCATGTTTCCGGTGATGGCTTCAATCAATCCGAAGCTGAACGTTCCGCCAACCGTGGCCAGTTTTTCCATCACATCGAAGAAGCTGAAAAACGATGTATGATCAGTTGTTTTCGGGAGCATTTTGGAATAGGTCGACCGCGCCAGTGCCTGCGACCCGCCCATAACAAGACCGATGAAAAAGGCAACAATCATAAATCCAAATGCATCGGTAATGAAGTATGCCGCAACACAAACAAACACCCACCAAAAGACAGTAATAATCAGCGATTGAAAGTTCCCGATTTTTCCGGAAAGCCATGCAAAGCCGTGTGCGCCAACCGATCCGACCAACTGAATAACAAGTACTGTTGCAATGAGTGTTGTATCATCGAGTCCGATTTCTTTTTCGCCGTAAGTGGCTGCCATAAACATGACGGTGAGGGTTCCCATCATCATAAAGAAAAATCCGAACAGGAAAAAGGTCAGACTGCGCGATTTCAGAATCTGGCGGAATACTTTCCTGAGTTCGCTGTAACCATTGGTCAGCACGCGTTTGCTGGCTTTGCCATGTCCGAAAGTGTATCTGGGTAATCGACGAAAAGTGATTTGTGCAAATCCGATCCACCAGATAAAAACGGTTACAAATGCAATGCGTGCGGGAAATGAATCGTCTTTTATGCCAAGTGCATCCTGACCAAGAATGACGGCCAGATTGATAATGAGCAACACCACCCCGCCAATGTATCCCATTGAATATCCGCGGGCGCTGATGCGGTCCTGATCTTTGTGTTCGGCAATTACCGGCAGAAAGGAATTGTAAAACACAATGCTGCCGCCATAACCAATGGTGGCCAGTGTAAATGCAATCAGTCCAAGCTCGATGTGTTGCGGATCGAAGAAATACAACAGTCCGCAGGAAATGGATCCGACCCAGGTGAAAAATTTCATATACGATTTTCGCATCCCCGTGTAATCGGCCATGGATGAGAAAAACGGCGACAACAATGCTACAAATAAATAGGCTGCCGAAATCGACCACGAATACGCAACCGTGTTGATGATATCAAAACCAAACACCTGAATAACGCTGTCACCGTCGTGACTGGTCACACTGTTGAAATAAATCGGAAATATGGCTGAAAGAATGGTGAGCTGAAATACTGAATTGGCCCAGTCGTACATCACCCAGCCCCGGATGACTTTCGGATCACCCTTTACAATTGAATTTGATTTAGAGGCATTCATCGTACATAGAAAAGTCCCGTAAAAGTATAATTTATTTGGCAAATGCAATATCCTATTATCCCCTTGATGGGTTGGGCGTAATCTGAATTATTAATAATTGCCGGTGCTTTCTCAAAATAAGCTTAGCACAACGACATTCCATAGTTCGGCAAGCTTTGCCTGTATTTTAGCTTAAGGTGCAGAACATGGAATAGTCGCACAAAAACAACGCTTCCGACAACACCGACTCTTCCATGTCCTTCAATTCATTCCGGACTATGGAAGGTCGGATCGCTGGAGAAAGTTGTTGTTTTTGTTGAAATAGTCTCTTTTGAGACAGCCCCAACAGAAATTTCTTTAAAGAAAACGTCCACCCCATCAAAGGGTGAGGCTATTTATTATGCTCCACCCAGATCAGTTTCGAGGTGTCGTAGCCCAGACTCTGAGCCTTGTTCACGTATTCGGTCCGGATGTTTTCCGGGATGGTTTTTTCACGCGAAAGGATCCAAAGATAGCCTTTGTTTTGTCCCGAAATCAATGCGTATTTGTAATCCGCATCCAGCGCAATAACGTTGTAACCCGCATAGAATGGTCCAAAGAACGAAACCTTGAGCATCGCTATATCCGGTTTCTTCGCAAACTTTGCTTTGCCGGTTGCTTCGCTCCATTGGTTTGTAACGTAGTTGTAGCCACGGTTTACGACCTTGATGGTGCCATCCGGATTTTTGCTGTAATTCGCTGTTGTGTTGTTCATATTCCGTTCAAACCGAAAATCAAAACGCGCAATTTCGTACCATTGTCCGAGATATTTGTCAGCCTCGAAATTTTGCACAGCATCAACTCCATTGGGAATTGATTTGCAGGAAAACAATCCATTTAACATGACAAGCAGAATTAATATTGAAGCTGAACCAAGATGATTTTTCATTTTGGAAAACAATTGAGATTGGGTGTTAGGTTAGGTAAAATCAGAAAGTATATCTGATGCCGAGTGCCAGGCTATAGCCCAATCCGGCATGGTCGTCGCCTAATAAATCCCACATCGGACGTGCATCAATACTGAGCAGAATCGGAGCCCCTTTGGTGTTGAAATCGTACTCAAGGCCAATCTGGCCACCTACGGCAATATTGATATAATCATCGTCATAGTCCCAGTGATAAAAGCCAATGCCGGCGCCGGGACCAACATACCAGTTCAGACCGCCCGTCAGATGCCAGTCCCAATGATACATACCAATGAGATACATGCGGTTGTGCAAGTCGTTTCCACTGAATCCAAGATCCACCTCAAGACGGTTGGCATCGCCCATACCGTGCTGGTACGATATTTCAGCGCCATTGATATCTCCGTCTCCGCTCAGACGAACTCCGATTGCATGCGGATTTACCTGTGCCTGCGCATACAGGCCTAAACCGGCGATAAAGGTTAATAAAAAAATCAGCTTTTTCATATTCAAGAGTTTTAGTGTTTATTAAAAAAGGATTTTATAACAAAATCCTGAATGATTTTTTATTTTAAGTACTATGCAAAGGTACGACATCAAATATTAAGATGCAATTTTTACCAGTGATTTATATCATTTTACAGGTAAAAACACATATTGTCCGTCAATGATATCAAGCTTGACACCATGCTCTTTATCAACGGTTCCGGCCAGCACCTGCTTCGATAATTCATTGATGATTTTTCGTTGAATCAGGCGCTTTATGGGGCGAGCTCCAAGCTGCGGATCGTAGCCTTCACCGGCCAGTCCGTCCAGTGCGTCAGGTGTGTATTCAAACCGGATTCCCTGCGCATCGAGCATCTGAATCAATTGTGCCAGTTGCAGTTTGACGACTTCTTTTATTTCTTCGGGCAGCAGCGGCTTGAACATTATAATCTCATCCACGCGGTTCAGAAATTCGGGTCGCAGCGTGTGTCGCAGCAAATCAAAAACTTCTTCGCGTGTTTTGCGGAAAATCTGTGCTTCGCTTCCCGACTGCAAGTCATCGTAATTGTCGCGGATAATTTCAGAACCCAGGTTGCTGGTCATAATGATGATGGTATTTCTGAAATTGGCTGTGCGTCCCTTGTTATCGGTCAGACGGCCTTCGTCGAGTACCTGAAGTAATATATTGAACACATCGGGGTGTGCTTTTTCAATTTCATCGAGCAGCACCACACTGTAGGGTTTACGTCGCACCGCTTCGGTCAGCTGGCCGCTTTCATCATATCCCACATAG